>Ga0209061_1000361_pt1 | contig 126745 bp, 117 predicted proteins | sample Coa_R1_10_FD_187157 | JGI IMG/M metagenome (GOLD analysis project Ga0209061, IMG submission 187157) | Surface soil microbial communities from Centralia Pennsylvania, which are recovering from an underground coalmine fire - Coalmine... | ecosystem: Environmental > Terrestrial > Soil >... | reverse complement strand
AGCGCGATGCGAAATTCGATTTTCACGTCGTCGCGCACGGACACAGCGCCGCCCACGACCTTGATGGGCGTTATCCCGAAGTCGGTTTGCCGAATCGTCGCCGAGCCGGTGAAATGCATGGGATCGATCTCTCGAGCCGACACGACGATCGGGTGCGTTTGGCCGTGCAGGCTCAGATTGCCGAGAACCTTCAGGCGGCTTCCCTTCCGCTCGATTTGCGTCGAGCGGAAGGTTATAGTCGGATAGCGCTTCGCGTCGAGCACCTTTGCGCCGGTCATCGCCGCTTGCACCTGCGCGCGCCGGTCTGCAGACAGCTGAGGATCGCGCACGTTGAGCGCAGCCGCGTCGATCGTCAGTTCGACCGTCTGCGCCGCGGCGTCGTACGCGCCTTCGGCAATCGGCACATCGATGACGTGGTTGTCCGCCAAGAACGAAAACAGCCCTTTCTTGTCGACGTAAACCGTCATCGACGAGTTCTGCGCGTCGATCGCGATGCCGGCCGCTTGCGCCGGCGTTTGGAAGGCGAGGCTAAGAAACAAGGCCGCGCTCGTCAAAAGCCGCATCTTCAGAAGCTGACCGACAATCGGAGGTGCCATCATGAGTCTCGAGTTCTTAATGATCCCGGATGCTCCGCCGCCGCCGCCGACGGCCGTATATTGCCATGCGGTTCGGGCCGGAGAGTACCTCTTCGTGACCGGTCAGCTTGGCGTTGAACCGGCGACCGGAGCCTTGGTTCCTGGCGGCGCGGCCGAACAGACAAAGCAGGTAATGACGAATCTCGAGACGGTGCTTCGCGGTTCCGGCACCAGTCTCGACCATGCGGTAATGGCGCGGATCTACCTCGTGAACTTCTCAGCCGATTATGCGGCGGTCAATCGGGTCTACGGCAGCTACTTCAAGCCGGGACGCTTTCCGGCGCGTACGACGGTCGGCGTGACCAACCTCGCGATGGGTGCGCTGGTCGAAATCGACCTCATCGTGCGTGCGGGCCGATGAGCCCTCGCGCGATCAGGTACATACGCGCGTTGATCGCAATGAAGCGCAAGAATTGATACGGCAAAAAGGATCGCAAAAATCGATTCATCCCACTCTCCCTATTCCGGAATGAGCGACCAGCCCGGCTTGGCTTGCAGCTTCCACATGAACGCCGAGTGCAGCATGCGCTTGGTCCACGCGCCTGCGAGACCAACTTCGAGCTCGCAAAGAGAGATGTCGCGCCCATGCTCCGGATAGCGCGCGAAGTCACGAGCCACCGGCGTCATGATGATCGACGCCGCGGAACCGTTCCAAAGCGAATTGCCCATTGAGGCGATGCAAGCCGCCGGCATCTCCGACATGCGCATATGATGCGTCGCCTCGCCGCCGCGGATTTGCTCGGCGATATTCTCCGCGACGGTGCGGCCCATGATGCCGGACGCCATGCCCGTACGCGGCGCCGTTGCGATGATCTGCATGCCCGACGTCGCCGTTTTCGGCTTTGAAAGCGGATGCGGCGGAGCGAAGGCAATCCCGGCGGCATACAGGTTCGCGTAATACGGTGAGCGATAGGTCGCCGGCCAATCCTCTCCGCGATAGTCTTTATAGGCCTTGGGTGTATAGTCGGCGTCAACGCGCATGAACCCGCTGGGTAAGGTCATCTTCTCCGTGATGTCGTTGCCTTCGCCATCGACGTACTTGAGCGACATACCGCGAAACTGCGGGATCAGCATCGCAAAATCGAATTCGAGCGATGATGGCGCTTCGCCGACCTGTTCGTAGTGCAGGCGTCCCGGTTCGACGCGTGTCACGCCCGCCGGCATCAGCGTGCGGATTCCCGCCTCATCGAAGAGGGCGCGAATCATGGCTGCGCCGGTGACGAGCTTGCCGTTCTTGATCGTCTCGATGCCGTCAACGCCGAAGTCGCCGGGTTCTGGCTCATTGGAGAGCCACACCAGTTCGGCGCGATCGCGCAAACCGCGGCGTCGCAGATCGTAGTCGACGTTCATCAGGTACTCGAACGCCGCACCTTCGCACGTCGCTGCCGGATGACCGACGCCGATGACGATCCGCGCTCGCACCCCGCGTGAGAGCACGGAGACGATGCGTAGATATTCATCGCGCGTCTGCGAGGCATGCTCGATCGAGCAGACGCTCGAGGTCGTGCCTTGCTTTGGCCCCAGACCCGGCGTCCCTTCGAAATTGAGGTACGGCCCCGTCGCGTTGACGCAATAGTCGTAACCGAGTTTTTGCTGCTCCCCCGAGGTAGTTTGGATCTCGACGATCCGGTCGTCGGGATTGATCGAAAGGGCGCGGCCGTCGATGTAGTTCACGCCGATGCGCTCGTACACGGGTGCAAGCGCAAACTGCACCTCCTCGACCGGCATCTGGCCGATTCCGACCCAGATCAGGCTTGGAAACCACGTGAAGCGGTTGCGCGGCGAAACCACGGTAATGTCGGCACGACTGCCGCAAAGGCGCGAAAGATGGAGTGCGGCCGTATGTCCGGCGAAGCCCGCACCCAGAATGATGACGCGAGGGTTCATTGCTGATCCTCCGCTTCTATCCGATCGAGAACACGGTTGAGGCGTGCGTTCACCTCGTCGGCGATTGGCTCCAGCGATGCGTTGCCGACGACTTGCAGCAGCGCCTTGGCGTCGATCGCCGAGACGATCGTCGTCTCGTCCCTGCGCTGAACGACGACGTTGCAGGGAAGAAGAAGCCCGAGTTGCGGGTGGTGTGAAAGCGCCTTATGCGCAAGCGAGGGGTTGCAGGCGCCTAAGATGCGATAAGGCTCCATCGTCTCGCCGAGCTTCTCGCGCAACGTCGCGGCGACGTCGATGTCGCAGAGCACGCCGAAGCCTTCCTCTTTGAGCAGAGCCTTTGCTCGCTCGACGGCTTTCTCGTAGCCGAGCGCTGTCGTGACCGCCCGGCCGTAGGCGAACGTCGTTTCGGTGATGCTCATGAATCCTCCGTATCCTTATAAGAGGCCGGCTGCGTATCGCAGTCCGACCAGGCTTTCGCGAAGGCCAACCTTCGCGGAGATGAGTTGTTGGTTTGCGGCGACGTCTCGCTGCTCCGCATCGCGCAGCTCGATGGACGTACCGACACCGCCGCGATAACGGATCTCGGCCAGCCGTTGATTCTCGTCCGCAAGCGTAACGAGGTGCTGCGCCGCATCGACCTGAGCCTGAGCGGAGGTGTAGTTGGCATAGGCCTGTCGAACGGCAAGCTCGATATTGGTCCGGAGCGCCGCAAGCTGCAGTTGCGCTTGGACGAGCGAGGCGCGAGCTCCGGCAATTGCTCCGTTCGAGTAGCCGCCGTCAAAGAGTCTCCATACGGCCTGAAGCCCGAGTGTAAACTGGTTGTGGTATCCCGTCATCAAGACGGGCTGCGCGTTTCCTTCGCTCAGCATCAAGTTGACGTGCGGAAGCTTTCCGGCAGCAGCAGCCTTGACGGCAAGGTTCGCCGCTCCGACCGCATTGGTTGCGGCTGCCAGTTCCGGTCGCGAGCGCAGCGCGGTCGCGATCAAGTTTTGCAGTGCGATCGTGTTTGCGCCTGCGCTAAGAGACTCGGTCGGAGTGTGCAGCATGTCCAGCGGGACGTTCATTACCGAATCGAGAGCGCTTTGCGCCAGCGCGACCGCGTTATGCGCCGCAATCGCTTGCGTCTGCTGACTCGCAAGGTCCGTCTGCGCCGTAATCAAGTCTGCGCGCGGAACCATCCCGGCATCGAAGCGTTCCTGAGAGAGCTTCGTATGGTCCTGCGCGAGCTGCACGGCGCGATCCGCAACCTCTGCTCCTCGCATGGCCGCAATGAGATCGAAGTAGGCCTTGCTCGTCTGCATCTCCACGGCGCTACGCGCGGCTCGTTCGGCAGATTGAGCTGCGGCAAACCCTGCCGATGCCTCGCCGAACCTCGCTACGGACAGGCCGCCGTCATACACGGTATACTGCAAAGTCGCGAGCGGCACGTCCGTTGCGTTCGGCGCGAAGGGCAGCGTTCCAAACGGCGTGACCAGTTCGGAGACGACGTCCTGATACGTATAGCTGTATTGCAAGGCGAGCCCCGGAAAGAACCCGGCGCGCGCCTGCGTTACCTGCGCTCGAGCGGCATCCGCCGCTGCGGCAGCCAGACGATATTGCGTGTTTCCTTGCAACGCAGTATCGATCGCTTGCTGCAAGGAGAGCGGTGTAGCTGCGTGCTCGCCGGCAAGCGCCGCAGTTCCTCGTACGAGCAACAGGCTTGCAAAGAGCGCCGAGATGATTTTACGCATCGAATCCTGCGAATGCGTCGACGGGATGATCGACGCTCTCCCACGTGACGCGCCGCGGTTTTGCCTCCGCGACGCCGAGATACAAGAGCGGAATCGCGAGCACCGATAGCACTGCGGAGGCGCTCATTCCGAAGACGAGCGACCACGCCAGGCCGCTCCAGACCGGATCCGCGGCGATGACGACCGACGAGAGCACGCCGGCAGCGGCCGTCAAGAAGATCGGCCGCGTGCGCGCCGTCGTCGCTTCGATGAGCGCCGCGCGCAGCGGGAGACCGTCTGCGACCTTGTCTTCGATGAACTCGATCAGGATGATCGAATTGCGCACGACGATCCCGATGAGGGCGATGACGCCGATCATCGCGGTTGCCGAGAAGTACACGCCGAAGGGCGCCAGTATCGCGAACCCCGGCAGGACGCCGAGTAGCGCGAGCGGCACGGCGGCGAGCACGACCAGCGGTTTTCGGAACGATCGGAATCGAGCGACGAGCACGAAGTAGATGAGTATGAAAGCGATCAGCATCGCGCGCCCGAGGTCCGCGAAAACGGTCAGCGTGAGATTCCATTCGCCGCCCCAATCGATGCGATAACCCGCCGGAAGCGGCTTGCGCGCGAGTTGGAGCAGAAAGTCGATCACGGCGTACGTCGAGCTGCGTCCCGCCATGTCGGCTCCGACGTAGGTGACGTTCTGATAATCGTCTTGATAGAGCGGTTGTGCCGCCTGTCCCGCCACGATGTTCGTGACGCTCGAAAGCGGGACGAGGCCTCCTGCGCGCGATGGAATCATGATGGACCCGAGCGATGCGGCGTCGCGGCGGTATTGCGGTGCAAACCGCACGACGATACCGATTGGCCGGCGTGCATCCGCGGTGTGCAGCGTCGAAACCGCGGCACCATGCAGCGCCATGCCGAGCGTCTGCACGATCGTGGCGGCGTCGACGCCGGAGAGCGCCGCCTTGCGTTGATCGACCTCGAGCTGTAATGCGACCGGGAGCGGTTTGTAGCTGGAATCGACGTCGACCACGCCCTGCTCGCGCTGCATCATTGCGACGACGCGTGCTGCGATTGCACGCCGCTCTTCGGGATCGGGCCCGTAGATCTTTGCGAAAATCGTATCGCGCACGGGCGGTCCCGGCGGCGTTTGCAGAATACGCAGGGCCGCGCCGTAGCGCGCCGCAACGGCCTGCAGCTGCGGGCGAAGCTTCATTGCAAGGTCGGCTGATTGAATCTTGCGCTTATTCTTGGGCGTCAGGTTGACGCGAATGTCGGCCTGATTGGGCGAATTGCGGAAGATCGTTGCCTGCAGCAGGCTGGAAAGATCCGGGACGGCGTTGACGCCCACGAAGGTCTCGTAGTTGGCGACTTCCGGCGTTCGTGCAAGAACGCGACCGACGGCTTCCGCTATGCGCGTGGTGTTCTGCACGGAGCTCGATGGCGGTGCGTCGATGCTCACGAGAAACGTCGTCTGGTTCGCATCCGGCAGCATTCGAAACTTGACGAGCTGAAACACCGGCAGCGCGATGCTGAGGATCAGAGCGCCGGCCAAGGCGACCAAGAAAGCTCGTGCCCGCCAAGGATGTTCCAAAAGCCCGGCGAGCGCGCGCCGGAACGGGACGATCCAGCGCGGTATCTCATGCTTGCGGGTCGATTGTTGATTGCGCAGCAATGCATACGTTGCCCAAGGCGTGATCGCGAATGCGATGAAAAGCGAAGCGATCATCGAGACCGGCACGTTGATCGGAATGGGGCGCATGTACGGCCCCATCATGCCGGTAACGAAGAGCATCGGCAGGAATGACAAGACGACCGTCAGCGTTGCGAGCGTCGTCGGGCTTCCGATCTCGGCGACGGCGCGCACGGTGGCCTCCGGCTTGGAGGCATCGGGGTCTTCGTGATAATGGCGATGGATGTTTTCAACGATGACGATCGCCTGATCGACGAGCAGACCAAGCCCCAGAATGAGCGCGAAAAGCGTAATCCGGTTGATGGTCTGACCGGTGAGCATGCCGGTGCCGAGGGTCACGAACAGCGTCAAGGGGATCGCAGTCGCGACCACGATCGCTTCGCGCCAGCCCAGCATGAGCAGCAGCAGCACGACGATTGCGATTGCTTCCAGCAATCGCTCGATCAGCTCGTTTACGGCGTCGTTCGCCTTCTCGCCGTCGTTGCGAGTGACGGTCGTCGTGATGCCCGGTGGAAGCTCCGTCTTCGAAACCGTCGCCAAGATCTTGTCGGCGATGTCGACCGCGTTGGTTCCGGGCTTTTTGGCGATTGCAACCGTAACCGCGGGCTGGTTTACGCCTGCGCCGGCGCCCGCGGCAGGGCCATTCGCATAGAGCATTTGATTGTCGTCGTCAGGCGTATAGGACATGGTGACCTTCGCGACCTGACTCAAGGCGACGGGTTGCCCGGAGCTGATGCCGACGATTTGCGCTGCGACTTGCTGCACGTTCGAATACGGCGTGCCCGCGTGTATCGTGATGTCCGTGCCTCGGTCGCGAACGCTGCCGACCGGCGAGACGATATTGGTAGATCCGAGCGCTTGCGCGATCTGGAGCGGCGAAAGCTGATACGCCGCGAGCTTGATGGGGTCGACGGTCACGTCTACCTGCCGCTGGCGGGCTCCGTACGTGTCGATCGTCGAAACTCCGGGTATCGGCTTGATCGCGTCGATCAGCCGCTCGGCAGCATCGTTCAGCTGGCCACGATCGTATTGCGATGCGTGCAGCGTTAGAACGACGATCGGCAAATCGTCGACCGAGACCGGCGTTATTTTCGGCTGTAAGGCGCCCGGGGGCAATTCGTCGAGGTGCGCGTAGATATGATCGTACAGGTCGACGAACGATTTCGTCGGATCGTCGCCGACGTGGAAGAGCACCGTCATGATCGAGACATTTTGGTTCGAAATTGCGTAAATGTGCTCGATGCCCGCAACTTGCTGCAGGACGCGCTCGCCACGGTCGGTGACCAGGCGTTGCACTTCGTGCGCCGATGCGCCCGGATACTGCGTCACGATGATGGCGGCCGGCATCGTAATCTGCGGGTTTTCTTGACGTGGTGTCGCGAAGACGGCAAAGAGTCCCCATGCCGTGAGCGCAATGACGAGCGCCGGCGTCAGCTTGGATCGGAGAAAGTATTCGGCGATCCGGCCGGCAAGGTTGGTTTTTTTCATTGCGTCACGGTGACCGATGCGCCGTCGGTGAGCCGTTCCAGATTCGAAACCGCGACGCGAGCGCCGCGCAGCCCCTTTCCTTGGATCCGCACGAATTGGCCGTACGTCGATCCCGCTTCAACCGGAATGAACCGCACGGTATTCGCGTGCAGCGCAAACACACCGCTCTGACCCGCCCGCGTGATGAGCGCGCGAGTTGGCGCGGCGAGGCCGTTTGCGCGCACCGGGATCGAAACGCGAGCGTACATTCCCGGCGACAACCCTGCGTGGCTCGGGATCGTGATTCGCAGCATCGACGATCTGAGTGCCGGATTCTCGGAAGGCGCGATGGCGCGGATCGTTCCGCGCAGCGTCGCGCCGCCCAGCGCATCGACGCGCACCGGAACGGACTCTCCGGCATACGCAACTGCGCCGGCGTCGTTCGGCAGAGCGACGTCGAGCTCGAGAGCGTTGTCGTTCTCGAGCGTGACGATAGGTGCGCCGGGCCCAACAACGGCACCCACGTCGAGCATGCGCGCGGTAACGACGCCCGAGAAGGGTGCCCGGACGATCGCGTCACTGACCGGGAGGCTCGCTGCATTCGCGCCGGCGCTCGCCGCGCCGGCGTTGGCGCGAGCCGCGGCCGCCGCCGCTCGCGCCGCGGAATAGCCGGAAGCGGCTTGCTGCATGGCGGCTCGAGCGGCGGCCAAATTCGCTTGCGTTTGATCGTAATCTTGCTTTGAGATCGCGCCTTCTCGATAGAGCATGCTCATGCGCGCAGCCGTGACCGTAGCCAAATGGAGCTGCGAGCGGGCAGTCGCGACTTGTGCATCCGCTGCGGATGCCTGTGCCGCAGCAGCCGCAGCTTGAGCCGCCGCGGCTTGCGCTCCGCTCTGCGCTTGAGCGAGCTGCGCGCGATAACCGGCGGCATCCACTTCTGCGAGGACTTGTCCCGACTGAACGCGATCGCCGACGCGAACGTTCATGGCAATGACGCGGCCTGCCGAGATCGCGCCGACGTTGACGGAGTCGGCTGCCGAGACCGAGCCTGAAAGATCGATGTGCGAACCAAGCGTTCGATCGGCGACGACGGCAACGCGAACCGGAATCGTCTCAGAGGAGGATGATGGAGCCGTGGCCGGATGCGCGCAGGCGCTCAGCGCGAGCGAGCCGAGGAGCAGCGCCGGAGCGAAAAGCTGGCGTCCCGCCATTAGTGGGATTCTCGGAGTTTCGGGAACGCGACCGCGAGCAGGTTGCTCATCAAGCACCAGCCTGAAATTCCGGACTGCAGCAGATTTGCGCCGACGAAGGCTGTGAGCCATAGCCAGCGGATATCCAGCAGCGCCAGCCCGGTGCTTATGAGGACGAGGGTACCGGCGATCGTGCGGACGCGCGCCTCGACCGCCCATCCGCGCTCGACTGCCGGTCGTCCGAGCTCACCGAGAAAAGTCTGGTTTTCCATCTTGCACTCACTCCTCGCAACCGATCGTGCTCCCGGCAAGGGAAGCCGTTGGGAACGGCTTGGGAAGACGCACGGAAGCTTGGTTGCTTCGTGCATTATACTATACCCCCTATAGTATATCAAGTACCCCGTATGGTATACTGTGCCCATGCCGAACAAACGGGCGGCGCCGCCGCCCCCGCGTGAGAACGCCCTCGCCATCCCCGACGAGTCCGCCGACGAGATCATCGCGCGCCTGCGGCGCGTCGAAGGTCAGATACGCGCCGTGCAGCAGATGATCGCGGATCGCCGCGACTGCCACGCGATTGCGCAGCAGATGTCGGCGGCGCGCTCGGCTCTCGAGCGCGCGATGGTGCAGCTGATGGCGCAGAGCATGGTCCATTGCTTGCGCCCGAACGGTCAAGGCGAAAAAGAGCTCAGCCGCCTCACGGACACCTTCGTCAAGCTGTTGAGCTAGCGTCTCGGTCCCAACAATCGTCCGTCGAGCGTGACAGCGCACCTTTTTTGATCCGTTCGCTCGCGGTTTTCTCGAATTCGTTGACGAACGCGATGTAGCGAGGCACCGCAAAGTATGCCATGCGGCTTTCGCACCAGCGCACGAGATCGCGCGGATCCGTTGCGCGATCGGGTTTGAGCCTTACGAAGAGTTTGAGGTCCTCTTCGCCGATCTCCGAGGGCACCCCGACGAGAGCGCTTTCGAGCACGTCGGGGTGCTCGTTGACGACGCGCTCGACCTCCCAGGCCGACACGTTTTCGCCACGACGGCGCACGCTATCTTTGATCCGTCCCCTGAACGAGAAGAAGCCGTCACCGTCGGCGGCGCCCAGATCGCCCGTATGCAGCCAGCCGTCACCCGGTAACGCTTCTTTGGTCGCCTCGGGGTTGCGGAAATAGCCGTCCGTGATGAGCCCCGGCTCTCGCCCGCGCACGAGAATCTCGCCCGTTCCTTCGGCGATGCGAACGTCGAAATACGGCAAGGGCGTGCCGACCGAGCCGACTCTGCGCGCCGTGTTGACCGTCGTGAGGCTCGACGATTCCGTCATTCCGTAAACTTCGCGGATGACGACGCCGAAGCGCTCCTCGAAAGCGCGCCAAATCTCGCTCGTGCATCCGCCGCCCCAGGCGACGCGCACTGGATTGTCCGAATCGTCGCCGGCCGGCGGCTGCTTCATGAGGATCTGCAAGACGCCGCCGAGATAGTGAATTTGGGTGGTCTGGTAGCGGCGAGCCTGCGACCAGAATTGCGATGCGCTGAAGCGCTCCAACAACGCGATTTTCACGTCGTGAAGTAACGGGATGAATAAGATTTGCGCGCCGCCGATGTGGCCCATCGCTTCCCACATCAGCATGACGTCGCCGTCGCGAACGTCGGCCGCAAATGCCGCACCTCGTGCGCACGTGAGCAGCATTTTGTCGGTGACGAGAACCCCTTTCGGCACGCCGGTCGTCCCCGACGTGTACATGATCGCCGCGAGGTCCTCCGCGTGCGAGGGTTGCGGCGGCGCATCCGCCGCCGGATCGGCCAGAGCCGACTCGAGCGCATCGCGCCACAAAATTACGGCATTGCGGCCTTCCAACGCTGAAACGAGCGCATCGCGATACGCATCGTCGGCGGCGATCGCGCGCGGCCGGCAGTGGCCGAGGATGAAGCGCAGGCTTGCTCCCTTGAGATGGACGTTGATGGGAACCCAGACCGCGCCGAGCTTGCGAATCGCAAAGACGGTTGCGGCGTGAAGCGGATGATTCGGGAGCATGACGGCGACGCGCTCGTTCCTTCCAACGCCGAGACGCACCAGGCCATTCGCGATGCGCGTGGCCCATGCATCGATTTGGGCAAACGCGATCGTGCGCTCTTGGAAAAGACAGTAGACGCGATCGGGAACCCGCCGAGCTCGCTCGTTGAGGAGTGAGGGAATCGTGTCGATGGCTAAACCTTCGCCGCGGTGCTTTGGCCGGTGCGTGCCAAGAAGATCGCGCCAAGGCCTAGGACGGCGACCGTTAGCGCGACGAGCAGCGTCGAGATCGCCGAGATCGTTGGATCGATCTGAAACCGCAGCGAATCCCACATGACCTTTGGAAGCGTCGAGGTTGAGACGCTGCTGAGAAACAAGGCGATGACCGATTCGTCAAACGACGTGATGAACGCAAACAAGGCGCCGGCAGCCAGGGCAGGAGCGACGACCGGCAACGTAACGGCGACGAACGCTCTAGCGGGATGCGCACCGAGCGTCGCCGCGGCACGCTCGAGCGTAACGTCGACGTTGCGAAATGCCGCCGAAACGATCAGCAGCACGGTCGGCGTCGCAAGCACCGTGTCGGCGAGCGCGAATGCCCAGACGTTACCTATGAGGTGCAGGCGCGCGAACAGAAAGTACATCGCGACGGCCGTGACGATCACCGGAACCATGAGCGGCAAAAGCGACGCGACATAGAGCGCCGGCTTCGCGCGAAAGTTGGCGCGCACGAAGACGAGCGCGCCCAAGCCCCCGAGTGCCACCGACATCACGGCCGTCAACGCGGCGGCCTGCACGGAAACCGCGGCTGCCGCCATCCAGCGCCGGCTGGCAAAGAACGACGTGTACCACTGAAGGCTGAATCCATGAGGCGGAAACGCCAGGTAGGACGTCGTGCCAAAGGACATCGCAGCAACGATGAGGATCGGAAGGACGAGGAAGAGGCACGCCAGGACGGTGATGCCCACCGTCAGTTTCCAGCGCCATTCGAGAGGCGGTCGCGCGTAATGGCGTTCTTTTCGAATCGAAGGCGAGTCGCTGCGGCCTGCGAAGGCCGCCGGCATCGAGATGCGGCTATACGCGTCCGGCTCGGGGGTCGGCTGCGCCGGTTGCCCTATGCGCTTGCGCGGTGCCGAGCGCAGGCCGAAGGCTTCGACGTCAAATGCGCGCAGGAACAGCACGACGACGATCAGGACCGTTGCCGTTAGAATGACGGAAAGTGCCGCACCGAAGCCCCAGTTCACCAGCTCGTTGATTTGCTCGGCGATCTGGATCGAGATCATCAGCACGTTTCCGCCGCCTAGCAGCGCGGGCGTGATGTAGAAACCGATCGCGAGGATGAACACGACCAAGAATCCCGAGGTTATGCCCGGAACGCTCAGCGGCACGTAAACGCGCCAAAAGGCTATCGCGGGCGGCGCACCGAGATTCTGCGCGGCCTTCACGTAACGCAAGTCGATAGAGCGCATCGAGCCAAAGAGCGTGAGCACCATATACGGGAGCAATACGTGCACCATGCCGATTACGACGCCGGTCTCGTTGTACAAAAGATGGGGGTGCCAGGGCAGGTGCAGGGCCGCGACGATCGAGTCGAGGACGCCGTGCACGCGCAGAATCACGATCCAGGCGTAGCTGCGCACGAGAACGCTCGTCCAGAACGGGAGCATGACCATGCCCCAGAGCGCGACCTGCCAGCTCCTGCGCGCTTGCGTCATGCAGAATGCGACCGGATAGCCGATGACCAGCGTGATGACGGCAACGATCAGCGAGAGGCTGAGCGTGTCCCAAATGATCCGCAAATACGTGGACGTCGCGAACGCTTGACGGTAGTTGTCAAGAGAAAGATGCGGCGGATCGAGGCTCTGCGCGAAGAAAAGGGCGATCGGCTGAAAGAAGAAGATCGCAAGGTAACCGATTGGCGGCACCAGTGCGAGCATCCAAAGTATTTGCGGGTAGCGCTGCTGCCACGAGGGACGCGCGTACGAGCGCCCGCGCGGCAGCAGCGAGAGATCGTCGGTTAGCCCGCGCGCCACTTCGTCCAGGCTGCGGTGATCGTCGCGAGGTTGTCCGCCAGCCATTCCGCATCGGCGCGGAAGAGCTTCTTGAGATTAGGCCCGTAGGTCGGCAGCAGATCACGGCGGTTTGCCGGGAGATACGAAAACGTCTGCTGATTGCTCGGTCCGTACGGAATCCGTTCGGCGAAGATCGCCTGCTGCTTGGGACGCATGGCGAATTCGATGAACTTCTGCGCGTCGGCTAAATGCGGCGTACCTTTGGGAATCACCCAGCCCTCCCACTGGTACATCCCTTGGTTCCACTCGATGTGGTACGGTGCTCCCTTTGAGATGGCTCCGTAGAATCGACCGTTCCATCCCTGAATCAAGTCGACTTCACCATCGAGCATGAGCTGCGTTTGCTGGGCTCCCGTCGTCCACCACACGTCGACGTGCGGCTTGATCTTGCTCATGCTCGCGAGCGCCCGATTAGTGTCGATCGGATAAAGCTTATCCTTGGGTACGCCGTCCGCCAGGAGCGCGAACTCGAGCGGCCCATAACCGATTCCGCTCATCGCGCGCCGTCCAGGGAATTTCTCGACGTCCCAAAAGTCGGCCCACGTCTTTGGGCCTTGACCGGCAGGCCATTTTTTCGTACTGTACGCCATCACCGTGCCGTACGCGTCGTTGCCGACGCCGTACGGCATCAGCGCGTCCTTGAGCATGCCGCTGGTGTTCATCGACGCATAGTGCAGCGGCTCGAGCAGCCCCGTCTTTCCCGCACGATACATCAAATAGTCGGAAAGCTCAGTGACGTCCCAAGAGACGTTGTGCGTATCGACCATCGCTTTGAGCTGTCCTAGTGCCAAGGATGGACGATCCGCGAAGTTCACGTCGATGCCGCTGGCCTTTTGAAACGGCTCGTAGTACGCCTCACGCGCGGCGGCCTGCCAATCGCCGCCCGGATCGGTGATCACGAGCGTGGTCGCCGCCGGCGCGCTCTTGGCGGAACATAGGACGATGCCCGTCGATGCCGCAGCCGCGCTCGATAGGAAGATACGGCGTGTGAAGTGCGATGATCTCATCATTGAACGTTCCCTTCCTCGGTTGGATATGGAAATGCCCAGGCGTCCTCGGCGTTCCACTGGACGAAGACCTCGTCGCCACAGGATAGGGCGTGCATCGGCCTGAGCGACTTTACCTGCAACGTGATTCGCGAAGCGGCCGTCGGGACGGCAACGACAAAGCGGACAGCATCGCCGAGGTAGACCATCTCCGTAATCACGGCAGGGATGTTGGTCGCGCGCGTCCGCCGTTCTTTGGCGCAGACGATGCTTTCCGGACGAATGCACACCGTGACCGGCTGACCGCTTTCCAACCGTCGCCCAGACGGGGACACGCCTACGACGACGCCGTCCGTTAGCGCTACGTGGCAGACGCTCTCGTCGTTGCCGACGACGCGTCCTGGCAGGAGATTGCAGTCGCCGATGAACTCGGCGACAAACCGCGAGCTGGGCCGCTCGTAAATCTCCGCCGGCGAGCCGACGGCCTGCAGCCGGCTTTCGAACATTACGGCGATCCGATCCGAAAGCGCCAGCGCCTCTTGCTGGTCGTGCGTCACGTAGAGGATCGTAACGCCGGTTGCTCGCTGAATGCGCTTGATCTCGACCTGCAGCCGCTCGCGTAAATACTTGTCGAGCGCGCCGAGCGGCTCGTCCATGAGCAGCAGCGAGGGACGGTAAATCAGGGCGCGCGCCACGGCGACACGCTGCTGCTGGCCGCCGGAGAGCTGTGACGGCAATCGATGCGGATACTCAGCCAAGCCTACGAGCTCGAGCGACTCGGCGACGCGCCGGCGAATCTCGTCCTTGTTCATGCGCCGCATTTGCAGCGGAAAGGCGAGATTCTGGCTCACCGTCATGTGCGGGAACAGCGCGTAGTTCTGGAACACCATGCCGATGTTGCGCAAGTGCGCGGGCATGTACGTGATGTCGATGCCGCGATATACGATGGCTCCCGAGGTCGGGAAAAGAAAGCCTGCCACCATCTGCAGGAGCGTCGTCTTGCCTGAGCCGCTGGGCCCGAGGATGGTGAGGAATTCGCCGCGCCGCACGCCGAGGGAGACGTCGGCAACCGCCGTCGTCTCGCCATAACGCTTGCAGACGGCGCGCAGGCCGAGCTCTTCCTGCGCCACGGCGTCAGCAGGCGCCGGAACGCTCCTTGCGCGCCGCACGCTCGGCGAAAAACCGGTCCATCATGCGCTGCGGTTCACCGCTCCCGAAGGCTTCCGCCTGGTAGCGCCGTCCCGCATCTTCGGCTTCCCGAAAGCCGGCCTCCGTGATTTCGCGAAGGCGCCGTTTGTTTAGGCGCATCGCGAGCGGCGGTTTTGCCGCCAACTCCATCGCAAGCTCGAGCGCGCGCGGGAGCACGCGGTCTTGCGGGACGAGCTCCGTGAGTAAGCCGAGGCGATGCGCTTCGTCGCCATCGACCATTCGGCCCGTGAACCACAATTCGACCGTCCGCGCTTTTCCGAGGATGTCCCACATCAGCCAGGGGCCTAGCGTGCTCGGAATGCCGGAGTCGATTTCGGGCTGACCCATGCGGGTGCCGGGGTGACCGACACGGAGATCGCACAGCAAGGTAACTTGGAAGGCCGAACCGGCTGCAACCCCGTTGATCGCCGCGACGACCGGCTTTTCGATATCACGCAGCGTTCCGTAAAAGAGATTCCAATCGTCGATCCAGTGCACCGCCGCGTCGGCGTCGAACTGCTGTGCCTCGGCGAGATCCTGTCCCGCCGAAAAAGCCTCCTTTCCGGACCCCGTCAGGACGATCGCGCGTACGCTCTCGTCGTCGCGCGCCTGTCGAAGCGCGTCGACGATTTCCAGGCGCATCGGATGATGCCATGCGTTATATGCTTGGGGGCGGTGAAGGGTGAGAACGGTGACACCGCCCTCGTGGCTGACTCGCAGAAATTCATACATGATCGCTCTCCTTCGCCGCGGCGTCCGCGCACCCGTCCGCGTTCAGCGCGTCCCGACGCGCATCCCGAAGGCGCGCGGGATTGCCGCGCCGAGTCGAGCCGGCAGCGGTGCGGGCACGCCGTCTTCGTCGGCCTCCTCGCAGGCGATGATCGCGCTGCGCACCAGCCGGCCGACCACCGTTCGAAGCGGTTCGGGCGGGAACGCCGACCATCGGCGCCGGCAGAAGACGGAACGCGTAAACTCGTTGTCTTCGCCGAGCACCAGCGATGCAAGCGTCATGCCCCCGATCCACGTCGCGTTCACCCCGTGCCCGGAATAACCGCATCCGAAATGCACGCGGCCGGGCCGCAACGTTCCGAAGAACGGCAAACCGTCGGCAGAGACGTCGATGGGGCCGCCCCAGGCGCGTGCGACGCATCGATCGCCGAGGCCGGGAAAGAATCGCCGCAGCGCCGTTTCAGCGCGCGCGGCCGAGTCGGCGTCGAAGAAAACCCTAGGCTGCAAGATTCCATTGAAATCGATCGGCCCCGAGCCGCTGCCCATAGCGATGCGTCCGTCGGGCGTCGTCCGAAAGTAGTGGAGGAACATCCGCGCGTCGTCCAACCCCTCGCCGCCCGTCCAACCGATTTCGGTCAGCAGATCGGGCACGGGTTCGGTGATCGCCATGAAGCTGCTAAAGTTCATGACGTGCGGCGAAATGTCGGGACGCGCGGTCAACCCGGCATTGAGCGACAGAACGACGTCACGGGCGGCGATCGTGCCGCGCGGCGTGAGGACCGTATGGGGTGCGCCGACGCGAACGTCTTTGGCCGGCGTGTTTTCGTAAATGACGACGCCGCGTTCGAGCGCTGCACGCCGGAGCGCGCGCGCCAAGCGAGCCGGCTGTACGGTAGCGCCTTCTCGTATCCAAAGGCCGGCGCGAAAATGCGGCGAGCGGCAGCGCTCTTGAACTTCGGCGCGCGAGAGCGGGATCACGAGATCCGTCGCGCCGAGCCGGCGCGCCGTCGCGATTATCCGCTCGATCGCGGCGTCTTGCGCGGGCGATCCGGAAAATTTGACGATGCCTTTGTCGGTCCACCAGACGTCGACGCCAGGCGCCGTGCAAAACGTGCGGATTCCGTCCTGCGCCAGCGCGCCGAAATGCGTGAGCTCGCGGACGACGTCGTCGCCGAAATTTGCCGCCCACTTCGCGCTGCTGAGCCAATAGCCGTGAACGAAGCCGCCGTTTTTCCCACTTGCTCCCCCGCCGCAGACCGTATCCTCGACGATTACGACGCGCAAGTTCGGCGCTCGCTCGCGCAGGGAGAGCGCCGTCCAAAGCCCCGTGTAGCCGCCGCCCAGGATCGCGACATCGGCTTCGATCGCGCTCTCGAGAGCCGGCAGAGGAGGCGGGTCACCTTCGAATTGCAGTGCTTCCTGCAGCCACCACGACGGTTCGGCGGGAAGGACAGTTGGTTGGTTGAGTCGCGATGTCACCGCGTCATCTTAAACAAGCCCTGAAATTTTGCTTCGAGGTTCGGCTTGCAGTGTGAACGAACCCTAACCCGGGCCACGGGCGCTCCGGGGAAACGGGAGGGGAAACCGATGTCGTCTCTGAGTCGAAGCGACCTTCTCAAATCTTTGGGGGCCGTGGGCCTCGTGGCGTTGCCTGCGCCCGTCCTCGCGCAGTCCCCGAAACAGGGGGGCACGCTGGTGATGTGCGTCGAGCCCGATCCGCCGACGCTGGCCGCCTACATCAACACCGCGCAGCCGGTGGGCGAGGTGGCTTGCCACGTCTACGACGGACTGTGCGAGTACAATTTCGATCTCAAGCCGATACCGAGCCTCGCGACGTCGTGGACCGCGAGCTCCGACGGCAAGACGATCGCGTTCAAGCTTCGCAAAGGCGTAAAGTGGCACGACGGCACGCCGTTCTCGAGTGCCGACGTGCAATTCTCCGTGATGGAAGTGCTGAAGAAGCATCACCCGCGTGGGATCAACACGTTCCGGCAGCTCGAAACGATCGACACGCCCGACGATTCCACCGCGGTCTTCCATTTCAGGCTTCCTTCTCCATACGTATGGGTCGCGCTCTCGGGCTATGAGTCTCCCATCGTCTCGAAGCATCTTTTCGCGGGCACCGACGTCATGACGAGCAAATACGCGAACGCTCCGGTCGGAACCGGGCCGTTCAAGTTCGTCGAGTGGCAGCGCGGCCAATACATTCGGCTGGACCGGAACGCCGACTACTGGCGGCCGCAAGAGCCGTATCTGGAGCGAATAGTCGTCCGCTATATTGCGAATGCCGAGACGCGAAGCGCATCGATGCAGACGGGTGAGATCGAATATGCGGCGTACGGCGCGATTCCGTATTTCGACGTCGCACGGCTGGACAAATCTCCGGGCATCGCTTCGACCACGCGCGGCTACGAGATGCAGAATCCGATCGTCCAGCTCGATTTCAACACACGGACGAAGCCTTTTAGCGACGTGCGCGTGCGGCAGGCAATCGCCTACGCGATCGATCGAAAGTTCGTGATCGACCACATTTGGTTCGGCTTCGGCAAGCCGGCAACGGGGCCGATAAGCTCGAACCTGGCGCCTACCGGCTTCTATACAGCCGATGTCAAGAACTATAACGTCCCTAACGGCATCGAGATCGCAAACAAGCTGCTCGACGAAGCGGGATATCCCCGAAAGGCCGGCGGGACGCGCTTTGAGATCGTTCATGATATCACGCCGTACGGCGAGGTTTGGCAGCGATTCGGCGAGTACGTGAAGCAGGCGCTCGACAAGCTCGGCATCGGAGTCACGCTGCGCTACGAAGACGTTCCGACATGGTTGCGCCGCATCTATGCCAACTACGATTTCCAGATGACGTCGAATTGGCTAAACACGTTCGGGGATCCGGTCATCGGCGTCGATCGCCAATATTCGTCGTGGTCGATAAAGAAGGGGACCGTGTTCGTGAACGATTCGGGCTGGTCGACTCCACAGACGGACAAATTGATGGAAGAAGCTGCCGTCGAACCCGATCCGAAAAAGCGCGCAGCCTTGTATCACCGGTTTCAGAAGCTCGTCGTCGAGGCCGTGCCGGTCACGTGGATATTCGAGCTGCACTTCGTGACGGTGTACCACAAGAAGTTCCATGGGCTGATTGCGAGCCCGCTAGGGGACTACGCACCGTTCAACGGGGTCTGGCTCGCTACGTAGCCCCGCTTCGTTCTCGTAACGGCCGCTGATGGGCATTGCCGCGGCGCGGACGCGCTACATCCTGCGGCGCCTCTCGCAAGTGCTACCGATGATCTTCGTGATCGTCAGCCTCGATTTTCTCTTGGTGCACGCGGCGCCCGGCAATCCGGCACAAGTCCTGGCCGGCGAGGCCGGCTCGGCAACGCCGCAATACATGGCGCTACTGAACCACGAATTCGGTCTGGACAAGCCGTTCTACATTCAATATCTGGACTACGTCAAGAACGTGTTCAGCCTCAACTTGGGCTATTCGTTTCGCGACGGAATGCCGGTTCTGCAGCTGATCCTGCAGCGGCTGCCCGCAACGCTCATACTGATGGGAGCCACGATCTTCATCTCGATCGTGGGCGGCATTCTTCTGGGTCTGTTGGCGGCGCAGCGGCCGAACTCGTTGCGAGACAACGCGATCTCGACCTTCGCGCTGCTCTCGTATGCAACGCCGCTGTTCTGGATCGGCTTGATGCTGATCGTTGCATTCTCGTTAAATTTGCGCTGGTTTCCCTCGAGCGGGATGCAGAACGTCGCGGAATTCTACACCGGCTGGAAAGCGGTCGCCGACATCGCTCACCATCTCGTGTTGCCGGCGATCACGCTTTCAAGCTTCTACATGGCGCTGTACGTGCGACTGATGCGGTCTTCGGTGCTCGAGCACCGCTTGATGGACTACGTCGTCGCGGCTCGCTCGAAGGGCCTCACAGAACCCGCCATCACCTTCGGGCACATTCTGCGCAACGCGTGCCTGCCGGTCGTGACGATGGCTGGCGTTCAAGTCGGCAATTTGCTCGGCGGCTCGGTCGTCGTCGAAGCGGTGTTCGGCTGGCCGGGAATCGGACAGCTTGCTTTCCACGCGCTATTTGCGCGCAATTTGAACCTGCTGCTCGGAATCTTCTTCATCGCGGCCTGTCTCGTCATCGCCGTCAACCTCCTCGTCGACGTGCTGTATACGTTCCTCGACCCACGGATCGAACTGCGATGAGCACGTCTGCTGTTCCGGCTGTCGCGCCTCCATCGGCTACGCTCGAATTTTGGAAGCGCTTTGCCCGCAATCGCGCGGCCGTGCTGGGACTGGCAATTTTGACAACGGTCGCAATCGTCGCGATCGTGGGTCCGCTGGTGAGCCCACAGAGCCCGTTCAAGCTGGTGGGTTCGCCCTTCGTGCCGCCCTTCAATCGCTTTCCGCTGGGCACCGACATGCTCGGCCGCAACGAGCTCACAGAGCTGATCTACGGAGCGCGCACCTCGCTCGTCATCGGGTTGCTCGCGACATTTTTCGCGACGTTGCTGGGTGTACTGCTCGGCGGTTTCGCCGGGTACTACGGCGGGAAGCTCGGCGAGTTACTGATGCGCTTCACCGAGGTCTTCCAAACGATTCCTTCCTTCATCTTCGCAATCGTCATCGTCGCGATTCTGAGCCCATCCATCAAAACCGTCATCCTGGCGATCGCCGTCGTGTCCTGGCCGCCGATGGCGCGGCTCGTTCGGGGTGAAGTGCAGGCGCTGCGCAACCGTGAGTTTATCCAAGCGTGCATTCTCACCGGGCTCTGCGACTTCCGCGTGATCTTCATGCACGTCTTGCCGAACTGCCTCTCATCGATTGTCGTCACCGGGTCGCTCATGGTCGCGACCGCCATCTTGACCGAATCTTCGCTGTCGTTTCTCGGCCTGAGCGACCCGAACGTGATGAGCTGGGGATTCATGGTCGGAGCGGCACGCGACTTTCTCCAGCAGGCGTGGTGGCTTTGTGCGATACCGGGTATTGCGATTGCGCTCACCGTGCTGGCGATCAACCTCGTCGGCGACGGCCTCAACGACGCGCTCAATCCGCGTTTGCGGCATTTGTGATCGGGATGGACGACGGCATTCTTCAGATTCGGGAACTTTCGATCCGGCTGCCGGCCTGGGCCGATCGTGCCCAGGCGGTCTCGGATTTCAGCTTGACGCTGAGGTCGAACGAGATCGTCTGCGTGGTCGGCGAGTCCGGTTCCGGAAAGACGATCATGGCTCGCTCGATCATGGGCCTTTTGCCGCCGCACGTCCAGGTCACCGCGGGTGAGATCCTATTCGAGGACGAAAATCTGCTGCTCGCCTCGGCGGCGCGGATGCGCGCGATTCGCAGCCGCCGCATCTCGATGGTCTTTCAAGAGCCCAGAGCCGCGCTCAACCCCGTCAAGACCATCGAGAGCCAAATCGGCGAAGTCTTGCGCTCGCACAGCAACCTGAGTGCGCGCGAGCGACGAGCCCGCATCCTCGCGATGATGAAATCGGTGCAGCTTCGCGACGCGCAGCGGCTTCTCGAGCTCTATCCGCACCAGGTTTCCGGCGGGCAGGCGCAGCGCGCCATGATCGCGATGGCGCTGATCATGGAACCATCGGTCTTGATCGCCGACGAGCCGACCACATCGCTCGATGTAACGACGCAATCGCAGATCTTAACTTTGATCCGCGACATTCAGTCGAGCCGGCACATGGGCGTGCTCTTCATCACCCACGACTTCGGCGTCGTTGCCGAGATCGCCGACCGCGTCGCGGTGATGCAGAATGGACGGCTGGTCGAGTTCGGCGATGCGAAGCAGATACTCGATTCGCCACGGCATCCCTATACCCAATCGCTGATCGCCGCGGTTCCCACGCTGGTGCCGAAAACCCGCGTGCGCGGCGAGGGCGCGGCGCGCGTGCTCACCATTGCCAACCTGAGCAAGTCGTACCACACCGTGCAGGCGGCAAAGCAGATCAATCTTTCGATCGCCCGCGGAGAAGTGCTGGGTCTCATCGGCGAATCCGGGTCCGGTAAGTCAACGCTGGCGCGCTGCATCACGCGCCTGATCGAGCCCGATGCCGGCTCTGTGCTCCTTGATGGCGTCGACTTCACTCGGCTTTCGCATTCGGCATTGCGCGCGCACCGCAGGCGCATTCAAATGGTCTTTCAGGATCCGTTTGGTTCACTGGACCCGCGGCAGACCGTGCGGCAGTTGATCACGGAGGGACCGATCGCGCACGGTGTCACGCGCGCAGAGGCGACCGCGCGGATGCACGCGCTCCTCGATGTGGTCGGCCTGGACCCGACCGCCGCCGCGCGATATCCGCACGAATTTTCCGGCGGACAACGCCAGCGCATCGCGATCGCGCGCGCCTTGGCGCTCGAGCCCGAGGTGCTCATCGCCGACGAACCGGTGTCTGCCCTCGACGTCTCGGTGCAGGCGCAGGTCTTGCGGCTCTTTGCAGAGATCCGCGATCGGCTCGATGTCGCCATGCTGTTCATCACGCACGACTTACGGGTAGCCGCGCAAGTGTGCGACAACATCGCTGTCATGCACTTGGGCGAGATCGTCGAGTACGGACCCGTCGCCCGCCTTTACGCCGAGCCGCAGCATCCGTATACGCGCGAGTTGCTCTCTGCCGTACCCGGTAAGGACTGGCACCCAGAGGTTTTCGCCACCGGCTCACCGCCGTAAATTGGCCGAAAATCGGGTCGCCGACGCTTGCATTAGATTGTATTAAAATGTACCATCATGACCCATGGAGAATCTGGCGTTCGAGGCCTCAGAGGCTCGATACGTACAGCTTGCCAACGAGCTGACGAAGGCCATCCATGAGGGCCGCTTCGGTCCGAAAGGTCGCCTTCCGACCGAAGCTGAGCTCAGCCGCCGCTACGGCATAAGCCGTGTCACAGTCAGACAAGCGATGGCGGTCCTCGAGAAGCGGAACCTCGTCGTTCGGCGTCGAGGTCTGGGGACGTTCGTCGCCTCGCACAAGATTCGGCAGGATCTTACGCGATTCGGCGGCTTTTACGAAGCGTTGCTCGCGCAAGGTCTCGAGCCGCAAATGCGGCTTCGCGATTGGCGGCCGGTTGCAACGTCTCCGGAAGTTGCCGCCAAGCTGCGCGCCGACTCGGCGATGTTGCTCGTTCGTCATTACACGATCGACGGTAAACCGCTTGCCGTACATTACACGCACCTGCTGCCGGTCGCGAAAAGCGTCTCGCGCGACTACGCCGAGCGCTATCCAGCGTACCAGATTCTCGAAAAGATTCTCGGCTACAGGATCGAGCACGCGGATTTGACGATCCGAGCAGATTCGGCCGGGGAAAGCCCGGCGCGCTTTCTCGGCGTAAAGGCCTCCGACCCGGTGCTCGTCCTCGATCGAACAAGCTACGCTTCCAGCGGCGAACCCTTGGAAAACACGGCGGCCTATCTGCGTTCCGACTTCTATGAATTCGCGATCACCGTTCGTGGAGGCGTTTCGCTCACGCGCAACGTCGTTCGCGCGGCGGCCGTCGAGATGCCCTAACCAGTCGTGTCAATCCAACTTTCAAACCGCATCAGTTAGAGAGGGGAGTCTCATGAGCAATCTGAGTCGGAAAAAAGTTCTCGCCGCGCTCGGAGCGGCTGCCGCAACGGGCCCCTACCTTTTCACCACTCGAGTCGAGGCTGCCGATGAATCGCTCGAACCCTATCAGCACGCCAACATCGACTGGCAGCAGGCGAAAGGCGAGACGATCACGGTGGCCTTTATTCCGGCGGGGTATTTCAACAACTTCATCGCACTGACGCCGCAGTTTCAGCAGTTGACCGGAATCAACGTGCAATACCAGAAGATTCCGCCGCTCGAGATCCGAGCAAAAGCCGTTCTCGATTTCACCTCTAAGACCGGGAACTTCGATACGCACGCCGGTGATCCAGCCTATTTCCCGCTGTTCGTCGCGAACAAATGGATCGAGCCGCTCGACGAGTACCTGCACGACCCAAAATACACGGATGCGAAATGGTACGATCTCAACGACATCTTCACGATGTGGCACAAGGCGGTGAACTTGGACGGTAAGCAGTGGGGGCTTCCCAGCGACGGCGAGACGACGTTTCAGATCTACCGTACCGATCTCTACAAGCAGAAGGGCCTCAAGCCGGCAGCGACGCTGGAAGAGTACACGCACAACGCGCAAGTCCTCAACGATCCGTCGAAGAACGTCTACGGATGCGCGCTTCGCGGCTTTCGCGGCGCCGGCCAGAACATCTATATCTGGTCGTCGATCTTTCTCGAATATGGAGGGAAATGGTTCAAAGACGGCCGGCCCGACGTCAATAGCCCGGCTGCCGTCGAAGCGCTCGAGTGGTACGTTCAGCTCCTCAACAAATATGCGCCGCCCGGAGTCCAGAATTGGAACTGGCCCGACATCGCAGATGCGTTTTCGCAAGGAGGCTTCGGATCGTATATCGACTCGAACACGAGCGCAATGGTGGCGGTTGATCCCGCCAAGTCGAAAATCGTCGGCAAGGTCGGCGCCGCGCGCTGGCCGGCAGGTCCGAGCGGAAAGCGTGCGGCTTCACTGTGGGCCTGGGAGCTGCCGATTAACGCCTTTATCTCACGGCGCAAGAAGCTCGCCACCTGGCTCTACATTCAGTGGGTCACGTGTCGAGAGACTCAGGTCCGCACGTCATACGGATTCAGCGGATCGTACAAGCGCCTCGGTGTCAATCGATACTCCGTGCTGAAGTCCGGCAGTTTCCGTCATTTGGCGGCTGCCGTGGACGACTGGCTGCCGGTGACGCTCGAGACGCTGGCGCACGACATTCCAGCCGACTATCATCCGCCGATTCCACAGTGGCCGCCATTCGGCGAAGCACTGGCGACTGCGGTCCAGCAGGCGCTCGTCGGTCAGTCGAAGCCCAAGGATGCTCTGAACAACGCCCAGCGAGAGATCGCCGGGATAATGCAAAAGCGGGCATGATCGTGCGCGCCGCGGCGCCCGCCGGGCTCGCGCGGGTGCGCCCTTCGCGCGCTCTGAGCGAGGGTCGCTTCGTTGCGCTCCTTCTCTCACCGGCAGTGCTCGTGATGTTCGCCTTCACGACCCTGCCGGTCATCTATCTCGTTTGGACGAGCCTGCACACGCTCAACCCGGCGGAACCTTACGCCAACGGTTTTGTGGGCGCAAGCAACTTTGTCGCGCTCGCGTCCGATCCGCGCTTTTGGAACGCGCTCCGTTTGACTGGGATCTACACCGTCAGCACGGTGATCCTCCAGCTCGTTATCGGACTCGGATTGGCGCTGCTCGTGACGAATCTCGGGCGAGCTGCGGGTGTCTTGCGAATTGCTGCCATCCTGCCGATGATTCTCGCGCCGGTCGTCGTCGGTCTCATTTGGCGGACGCTGCTCCTGACCCCGCAATATGGCGTGGTCGATTTCATCGGCTTGTCGCTTGGGCTGGGCTCGCACAACTGGCTCGGCAACCCCACCCTAGCGCTCGTCTCCGTTATCGCGATGCACACGTGGCAATGGACACCGTTCGCATTTCTCGTGTTCGTCGCCGCGCTCGCGAGCTTGCCGCGAGATCCGTTTGAAGCGGCCGTCATCGATCGAGCGAATGCGTGGCAGCGTTTCCGCTACATCACGCTGCCCTTGATCCGGCCGGCCATCGTTATCGTCGTGATTCTTCGAACGATCGTCGCGCTCTGCGCGTTCGAAGCGATCTTCGCGGTAACCGGCGGTGGGCCGGGGACGGCTACGGAAATCCTCAACCTGTACGCCTACAACAAATCCTTTATCGAGCTTTCGATCGGCTACGGTGCATCGATCGCCGTGGTATTGCTCGCCATAACCCTGATCCTAGCCCTCGTGCTCTTCCGCTTGAGAACGGCGCGCAGATGAAAAGCCGCTCCTGGACGATCGTCCGCTACACCGTCGCGGTTGCTGTGCTGCTGGTGTGGACGTTCCCGCTCCTGTGGACGGTGCTGACGTCCTTCAAAACGCCGAGCGAGGTGTTCACCTATCCACCGCACTTCTTTTTCCATCCAACGCTTGAGAATTATCGTCAAGCGCTCGTCGGTTACAGTTCGATCGTTCCGAACCTCGGCATCAGCGCGGTGATTGCAACTTCAACGACCGTCCTGACGATGCTGATCAGCATTCCCGCCGCCTACGCCTTGGCGCGCCGACGGTTTCGCGGCAGATACGCGGTGGGTTTGTACGTCCTCACGACCCAAATGCTGCCGCCGATCGGGCTCATCATCCCCTACTTTCTCATCTTCAACCGAATCGGCTGGTCGGATACGTATCAGGCATTGATCGCCATCTACCTGACATTCGCGATCCCATTCGCCATCTGGCTGATGATATCGTTCTTTGAAGACGTGCCGCTCGAAATGGAAGAGGCGGCCTACCTCGATCGCTGCGGCCGCTTCCGCACATTGTGGCACGTCATCCTACCGCAAGTGCGAGGAGGAATCATGGTGACGCTGCTTTTCGTTTTCATGAGTTCCTGGAACGAGTTTCTCTTCGCAATCGTCATCGGCGGCTCCCACATCCGTACGGTAACCGCGGCCATGTACAACTTTATATCGGTCGAGCAGACGCTTTGGGGTCCGCTCACCGCGGCCGCTTGCATCACCATGTTGCCCGTCGTCATCGTCGGCATGCTGGCGCAAAAGCACATTGTGTCCGGTCTAAGCCTGGGGGCCGTCAAGGGCGGAGGGCGCACCCGATGAGTTCGTCGTCGACACTCGAACTCGAGAACGTCTGCAAAAAGCATGGCTCCGTCCAGATTTTGCACGACGTCAGTTTGCGCGTCGAGCCCGGCGAATTTTTCTCGCTGCTTGGACCGTCGGGATCCGGAAAAACCTCGACGCTGCGCATCGTTGCCGGCCTCGAGACGACGACGAGTGGAAGCGTGCGCATCGACGGCGATGACGTAACGCGGCTTGCGCCGGGTGAGCGCGACGTCGCGATGGTCTTCCAGAGCTACGCGCTCTACCCGCACATGACCGTCTTTGACAACATTGCGTTTCCGCTGCGCATGGTGAACACGTCCAAAGACGCCATTCGCAGACAGGTCTTCGAAGCGGCGGAGCGGGTTCAACTCAGCGGGTATCTCGAGCGCAAGCCCGGACAGCTCAGCGGCGGGCAGCAGCAACGGGTCGCCCTCGCGCGTGCGATCGTCCGTCACCCGCGGCTCTTCCTCCTGGATGAACCGCTTTCGAATCTCGACGCTAAGCTACGAGTCGAAACACGCGTGCACATTCGCAATCTTCAGCGTTCGCTCGGCGTCACGACGTTGTACGTCACCCACGACCAGGAAGAAGCGATGGCGCTTTCGGATCGCATGGCCGTCTTTTTGGATGGCCGGGTAGTGCAGGTTGGAACGCCTGAGGAGATCTTCGAGCGGCCGCGCACGGCCGGCGTTGCGGCGTTCATCGGCAACCCTCCGATGAATCTGGTTCCTGCGAAGCTGACCGGCAGCGAATTGAAGCTGGGAGAGTCGACGTATCGCGTTTCCAGCGGCGATGGTTCGCGCGAAAGAGATGTCTTCGTAGGGTTACGCCCGAGCGACCTGCGCTTGGACGCGGATGGCACGCCAACGCGCGTGGTGCTCGTTGAGGTTCTGGGCGAGCAGACGCTGCTCGACGTGTATCTGGGCGGAACGCTTTGTCGCGTGCGAGTTCCCGGGAAGCATCGCCTTGCGACGGACTCGACGGTCAACGTCACGCTGCGACCGGAAACGTTTCACCTCTTCGACGCGGGCAGTGGTGAGCGGATAGAACAAAACATTCACTTCAGCATGGCATGAAAGGGACATAATGACTACGGGTAAGTGCGTCGGCTTCTTGGGGCTCGGGGCCATGGGAAAGCCGATGGCGGAGCGGCTCCTGAAGAAAGGAATCGATCTTCGCGTCTACGATCCGGTTGAGGCTGCCTGCCGCAGCTTTGCGGAGCGAAACGTTCCCGTTGGGCGCTCGCCCGCGGAGGTAGCCGCTACTTCCGACGTCGTTATCTGCATGTTGCCGCATCCGGACGTGCTCCGCGAAGTGCTGCTCGGCAAGGGCGGCGTCATCGAGCAGGCCCGTCCGGGAACGATTGTCATCGATATGAGCACGGATGGACCGGCGCCCGTGATCGAATGCGCGAAAGAACTAAAGAAGCGCGGGATCGAGATGCTCGATGCGCCGGTCGGTAAGGGTGTGTGGGCCGCCGAGACCGGAGACCTCACCATCCTCATGGGCGGCGACCGAGAAACCTGCCGGCAAGTCGAGGGAATTCTCGCGATCCTCGGTTCGGAGCTGCTCTATTGCGGTCCGCTGGGCTCAGGTCAGGTCGTGAAGGTCACGAACAACATCGTCTCTTGCACGAACATCGCGACGATCGTCGAAGCGTACAACGTCGCCAAGAAGTTGGGCGCGGATCTCGACGTGCTGACGCATGTGATGGGAAGCACCGCAGCAGATAGCTTTCAGCTCAAACACACGTTCGCGAAAGCGCGCAAGGGCGATTTTAGCCTGGGCTTCAAGACGAAGCTTGCACTGAAGGACCTGTACATCGCGCGCGACGTCGAGCGTCAAATGAACCTCCGAGGCGCGATTACCGACGGAGCGATCCAATGGTACGAAGATGCGATGGCCGCTGGGCATGGCGAGATCGACCAAGGCGCCCTCCTCTTGACGCTCGATGAGGCGCCGGCCGCTGAGCTTCAGGGGGCCAAGGCATAGCAATGCAGACGCTTTCCAAGCCGCAAACGTTGTGGATCGGTAATAACGAAGTCGCGAGCCGGAGCGAAGCGACGCTCTCCGTCGTCAATCCGGCGACGGAAGAACCTATTGGCTTCATACCTCGCGGAAGTGCATCCGATGTCGACATCGCCGTCGCCGAAGCGCAGAAGGCGAGGCGTTCGTGGTCCTCATTGTCCCCGGTCGATCGCAAAAAGGCGCTGGCCGGCGTCGCAAGTGCGATCGTCGCGCATCGCGACGAGATCGCGCGGCTGCTGACGCTGGAAAACGGCAAGCCGCTCGCGCAATCGCAGGTCGAGATCGACCTCATCGTCAACCTCGCTCACGAGTACGGCGAGCTCGCGGTCAATTTTCGCTCGGGTCATCAAGAGACGAGGGACGGGGAGCTCGCGTTCAACCAGCTGGAGCCGCGCGGGGTGGCGGCTTGCATCGTCCCCTGGAATTTTCCGCTTGTCGTGGCGTTCGAAACGCTCCTTCCGAACCTGGCCGTGGGCAACACCGTCGTGCTCAAGCCGTCGGAGAAGACGCCACTCGCAACGCGCTTCATCTTCGAAAAGGCGCTGGCGCAGCTGCCTCCGGGCGTCTGCAATCTGGTTCTCGGAGACGGCCCGTCCGCCGGTGAGCCGCTGGTGCGTCATCACGACGTCGATGTCGTGATGTTCATCGGCAGCGTTCGAACAGGAAAGCAAATCGGGCGCATAGCCGGCGAGCAGCTGAAGAAAGTGATTCTCGAACTCGGTGGCAAGGATCCGTTCATCGTCGACGAGACCGTCGAGATCGCCGCTGCGGCTAAATTGTGCGCATCAGCAAGCTATGCCAATTGCGGCCAGATTTGCACCTCGACGGAACGCGTCTACGTCCAGCGCGGCATCTTCGAGCCGTTCGTTGCAGCGCTTGAAAAGGAGACGCGAGCGCTGCGCGTCGGTGACGGAATCGAAGCCGGGACCGAGATTGGACCGCTCATCGACGATCTGCAGCTAAGGACCGTTCAGCGCCACGTCGAGAGCGCGAAAGCCCACGGCGCGGAAATTCGCGCCGGCGGTAGCCGGCTCGATCGTCGCGGTTATTTCTTCGCGCCGACCGTCATGACGAACGTTTCCCATGAAATGGATGTGATGCGCGAGGAAACGTTCGGCCCGATCGCGCCGGTCATGCCGTTCGACGACTTCGACGAGGCAATCGCTCTGGCGAACGATTCCGTTTACGGACTCGCGTCGATTGTGTGCACGAATGATGCCAAGCGAGCGATTTATGCCATCCAGCATCTCCAAGCCGGGATGATCAAGATCAACACCAATCGCGGGAAAACTCCAGGCACCTCGTCCGAGCCTCGGAAAGCGAGCGGCCTGGGCTATGGCTACGGCGTCGAGGTACTGTACGAGCTCACCACTCAGAAGTCGGTTCATTGGCGAGGAAGCCTTACATAGAACGTTGCCGAGAAAGGATCAAATGAAGAGCGCATATGCTGCGGTCCCCACGCCGGGAACCACCGCGAAGCCCCGCGAGTCGCGCATCACGATGATGATCGATTGGGGTATCCCATTCTCAGAACAGGCCGATTTGCTGGACTTGGCGGGCGAATACGTCGACCTTGCGAAGGTCGCAGTCGGACAGCCGGCAATCATCAGCGAGCAGTCGCTGCGCAAGAAGCTGAAGATCTATGCCGACCACCAGGTCGCGTCGTTTCCGGGGGGTATGCTGCTGGAGTACGCCTTTTTCCACGGCGCCTCGGAGGCCTACCTTAAAGCAACCCGGGACGTCGGATTCCCGATCATCGAGGTCTCCGACAATTCGATTCACTTCGAGGGCAATCAGAAGTACGAGCTGATTCGGCGCTGCATCGGCGAGTACGGCCTGCGTGTGCTGGGCGAGACCGGCCGCAAATACGAGAAGACCGACGTCGAGGAGATGATCCGCGACATCAAAGCGTGTCTCGAAGCGGGCTCCTGGAAGGTGCTCGTTGAGGCAGCGGAGTTCTTCGCCGGCGGACGCTTTCAGCCTGAGATCATCAAGCGGCTAGTCGCAGCCGCACCGCTCGACGCAATGCTCTTCGAGTTGCCCGGCCCTCATATCAGGGACATCCATCATTTTGAGATCCACTCGATGCTGGCGTCGCTGATTGAGGCCTTCGGCCCGGACGTAAACATTGCAAATTTGCCGGCCGACTTGGTCGTCGTGTGCGAGATGCAGCGGCAGGGGATCGGTGTCAGTATGAAAGTCGACGATCGCCGGCCGGTCAGCGCACGCTAAGTCGCGATCTCTTCGCGCTCCGTTTCCTCGCGGAACTGTTCGAGATAGAGCTGCGCGTACGCGCCGCCGCGGGCGAGAAGCACGGCGTGCGTCCCGCTTTCGACGATGCGGCCACTCTCGACGACGAAGATGACGTCGGCCGAGATGATGGTCGAAAGCCGGTGTGCGATGACCAGGCTCGTGCGATTGCGCATGACGCGCTCGAGCGCGGATTGGATCATCGCCTCGTTGTGCGAATCCAGCGAGCTGGTCGCTTCGTCCAAAATCAGGATGCGCGGATCCTTGAGCAGAACGCGCGCCAGCGCCAGCCGCTGGCGCTCGCCGCCGGAGAGCTTGTGGCCGCGCTCGCCCACAATCGTATGATACCCGTCCGGCAGCGAGGCGATGAAGTCGTGGATGTTCGCCGCTTTGGCGGCCGCGACGACGTCTTCGTCCGTCGCGTCCATGCGCCCATACCGCAAGTTCGCTGCAATCGTGTCGTGGAAGAGATAGGTCTCTTGCGTGACGATGCCGATCGCACCCCTCAGCGATGTGAGATCGAGATCGCAGATGTCGTGACCGTCGATCGTAATGCGGCCCTTTTGCGGGATGAAGAAGCGAGGCAGCAGCTGCGTGATCGTCGTCTTGCCCGCGCCCGAGGGGCCGACGAGTGCCGCCGTTTGCCCCGGCGCGACGCGGAAGCTCACGTCGTGCAGCGCGGGACGGTCGCCGTACGAGAACGAGACATTCTCGAAGACGATATCGCCTCGCACCGCTTGGAGTATCCGGGTGCCCGCACAGGTCGATTCTTCGGTCGGCATGTCCAGATAATCGAAGATGCGCTCGAAAACGGCGGCGGCGCTGACGACCTGCACTTGAACGCCCGCGAGCGTCGATGCCGGCGTATAAAGCCGCGTCAAGTACATGACGAAGGCGACGATCGTGCCGACCTGCAGCATACCGTGGATTGCCAGCCACGAACCGCCCAGCCAGACCAGTGCCGGACCAACGATCACCATCGCGCCGATGAGCGCCATGAACCACCGGCCGATCATCACGAGATCGATTTCCAGCCGCATGAGGTCGTTGGCAACCTTGTAGAAGCGCGTGCGCTCGAATTGCTCGCGCACGAAGGACTTGATCAGCGTGATTCCGGAGATCGACAACGTCTCTTGCGTGATGCTCTCGATCTCGTCGCGCTTCTCGCGCGTCCTCTTGCGGACGGCGTACATTTGCCGTCCGACGGGTGAGAGCGGCAGCACCATCAACGGAATCACGGCTACGGAGATCAGCGCCAGCCGCCAATCCAAGATGAAAATGGTCGCCGCCGTCGTGACGATCGTGACGATATTGGTGACGATCGTGACGAGCGTTCCCGTGACGATGTTATCGATGTTGTCGACGTCGTTCGAGACGCGGTTCATGATCTCGCCGGTCTTCGTGTTGGTGAAGAAGGCGATCGGCATGCGGTGCAGGTGCGAGACCAGGCTCGTGCGGATGTCGCGCATGATGCCCTCGCCGACGTAGGAATTCAAGTATCCCTGCAGGACGCCGATCACGCCGGCCGCGACGGCACTGAGGATCATCCCGCCGACGTAGAGGAAGACCAGGCGCTCCGAGGCGCGCGGAATCGCGTCGTCGATCAGCCACTTCGTGAACAGGGGCGGTAAGAGACCGAGCAGCGCGATGGCCAAAATGCAAGCGAGTATGGCCGATTCCTCGCGCCAGTAGGGCGCAAAAAAGCGCGCAATCCGGCGATAGTCCGCTTTGCGCCGCGGTCGCGGACTTTCCGGATTGAACATGCTCGACCACATCAAGTGGACCGGCGGCCCGCCGCCTAACATCTGGGCATCACGGGCTTCATAACCGCTACGGCGGCCGCCGGTTTCCGCTTGCTTGGCTTAGAGGTTGTAGGCCTTTTTGAGGTCCCCGAAGACCACCAAGGTCACGCTGTGGTAGATGGCGTCGGCCTTTTTGCCGTACTTCGCGTCGATGTCGTCCATGACTTGATCGTGAATGGGATGCGAGACGAGATGGTCGAGCATGTACTCGACGTTGTAGCCGACTTTCGGGTCGACGCCCGCCTTGTAGAGCGCGGCGGTGAGCGCAGCGCCGTCTTTCGGATCGGGCGACGGCGTCGAGGGGAATTTCACGCCGGCTTCTGTGGCTCGCTTGATCGCGTCGTTGACGACGAAGTCGAACACGGCTAGATACTGCTTGACGTTTGCCGCTCCGTATTGCTTCGTCAGCTTTGCGACTTCCGCGTTGGCGTTCGGGCCGGCCAGCACGCCGACGAGCGTCGTCGTCTTGAAATGCTCCGGACCGCCGCCGGCTTCGATCATCGAGAGCGTCAACGGCAGGTCGGGAGCGCCGGTATAGACCGAACCGCCATAGCGCGCGGTCGGGTCGCCTTTGAACATCATGGCCGCGCTTGCGCCGGCGGCCAACACCAAGAATAGGGCGAGCGCTGCGCTCGCGAGACGAAATGGTCGTATCATTATGAGTCCTCCGAGAGAGCTGGATTCCGCTATGTAACGGCCGAGGCGGCGGTTTGGATGATCCGGATGCTCCTGCGGTTCGTTAGTATGAGCGAGGTGGCAGCGCTCGCGTGGACAAACCTTGGTCGCGTGCAAGATGCGGGGCGGCTCATGGCTCGCGTCCGAGACCGCGACCGGCGCGCGTTCGAGGTGCTGTACGATTCCTTTCAAAAGGTGGTATACGGCGTTGCGATTCGCATGCTCGGCGATCGGCCGGCGGCCGAAGACATCGTGCAATCGGTATTTCTGACGGTCTGGTCGCGTCCGGATGCGTTTCGTGAAGGGAACGTCGCCGCATGGCTGACTCGGATCGCGCGCAATCGGTGCTTGGACGTCTTGCGCAGCCGCAGCGCGCGCCCGGAGGAGGACTTGCCGGTCGAGATCGTCGACGCGGGCTCCCTCGACGATGCCGTCTTCGCGCGCTTGGATGGTAATCGCGTCCGCGCCGCGCTGGCGGCGCTGCCGGAGGAACAGCGGGCCCTGGTCGAGATGGGATTCTTCGATGGCATTACCCACGCGGAAATCGCCGTTCGCACGGGCATTCCGCTCGGAACCGTGAAGAGCCGGATTCGAGCAGGCTTGCGGCAGCTGCGCGGCCAGCTCGAAGGGCTCGTGCTGAAATGAACGAGCAGCGGCAATCGCACGACGAGATGCTGGATCTCGTCGCCGTATACGCGCTGGGTGCGGTGAGCGCCGATGAGGCGCGTCTCGTTTCCGCTCATCTGGCGGTGTGTTCGGAATGCCGTGAGGAGTACGACGCGCTCAAGCCTGCTGCGGATGCGGTCGCGCTGTCGGCTGACGACCGGCTCGATGCACGTTATTGTCCGCCGATGAAAGCGCGCATCATGCGGGCGATCGACGCGCAGGCCGGTCCCTCGCCGCGCCGTTCGTGGGCATTGATGACGACGACGGCCCTGGCGATCGCCGCAGCCGTCGTGCTGGCCCTGTTCTCGGCGAACACGGAACGCCGTCTGAACGAGCTGCAGCTGGTGGGCGCGCACGTCTACCGCGTACCCGATGGCCAAGTCTTCAAGACGTCGCAGCGCGTGTATTTGGTGATGCGCGACTTGCCGCCGCTGCCAGCGCATCACGTCTACCAAGCGTGGACGCTGAAGCCCGGCGCGAGGAGCGTCGCGCCGAGCGTGACCTTCGTTCCCGACGAACATGGTTTCGTCATCGTCTCGCTCCCGGAGCCTGCCGCGCAAATCGGTGCTCTCGCGGTTAGCGTCGAACCTTCCGGCGGCAGCCGTGCGCCGACGACGAAACCAATTTTCGTTGAGCCGCTAACCTAGCACGAGGACCTTTTGCGAGGCGGTGCGAAAATTTCTCGCGATTGAACGCGGGTCGACGTTGCGCGTTGGCTCTATGCACGGCGCTCTTGCTCCGTGCCGGCGGAGCACCCGCCAATGCAGCCTCCATGCAGCAAATACAGGAGAAACGCTCGCAGATTCACGTCCTGCACGAGCGGATTCGGCAAAAACGCGCTCAGCTCAATTTTGAGGTGCTGCGCGCAACGGACTTTAGGCGCCAGCTGGCACAGACCGTCGCGTCAATTGGTTTGGTGCAAGCCCGTCTCGCCGGCATCGACCACCGTATTCAGGTCGTCGCGAGCGAACGGCAGCACGAACGCGTTCTTCTGGCGCGCGCCTACGCGGCGCTGCGGCGCCAGCTCGCCGGCTATCGCCGGCTCCTCGTGCAAATGTACGAGGATCCGCCTCAGACGTATTGGTCCGTTCTCGTCGCCGCGACGTCGTTCTCTGATTTTATCGAGCGCTGGCGCGATCTCGGCTACGTGACCTCCGCCGACGCGCATCAAGTGCAAGCCTGCAACGCGGCCGTAAAGCGCGTTAATGAGGCGCGGGCGGCTTTGGCAAGTGATTTTGCGGTACTCGACGGCGAGCGCCGGCAGCAGGTGCAGACGAAGCGGCAGCTCTCGGCGCTCGTGCAGCAGCGCGAGACGCTCGTGAGCTTTGCGGACGAGCAGCGCGCGTCGGTTGCGGGGCAGGTCGAGAATCTGGAAGAGATCACGGCCGAAGAAGAAGCGCAGCTCGAGCAGCTGCTGCACGAGCGGGAGGCCGAGCTGAACCGCCAGGAGCGCGCCGCCCACATGCTGCCAAAGCCTCCGCCGCAATCGGGGGAGATGATGTGGCCCGTGTCCGGGCCGATCACGTCGCCGTTCGGCATGCGCCTCAATCCCTTTGGCGGCGGCAACTGGGAATTCCACCCCGGGATCGACATCGGCGTTCCGGAAGGGACGTCGGTCGTGGCGGCGGCGTCCGGCAGAGTCATCATCGCCGGATGGGTGAGCGGCTACGGAAATTATATCGCGATCGAGCACGGCGGCGGTATCTCGACCGGCTACGGCCATCTCTCGGAGATCTACGTCCAAGTTGGGCAAGAGGTGAAGCAGGGACAGGTGATCGGTGCCTCCGGAAACACCGGAAGGTCTACCGGGCCGCACCTGATCTTCGAGGTGCGGCGCCACGGGACGCCGATCGATCCCGATCCTTATCTGCGATGACGGCTCGAGATATCGCGACGAAGACGCGAAAGCTGCGGAACGGGAGGACGTATGCCGAACGCTCGTTGGACCAAGGTCGTTTTTGCCGTTGTGGGGCTCGTGATGCTGATCGCCACGGGAGCGCGGGTCAGTACGCAATCGGTCGAAACGGCGGGCGCGGTGACGGCAGGGTACGACGTCAACGCGCTGCCGGCCGGTCCAGCCGGGGCCCTGATCAAATACGGACACGACATCATCGCCGATACGCCAAAGTACATGAAGAAAAACGTGGTCGCCGGAATGTCGTGCTCCGCCTGCCACATCGACGCCGGGGTCGTGAAGAACGGCCTGCCCCTGGCGGTCGCGGGCACGTTTCCGCAGTACAGCAAGCGCTCGAAGCGGTTCATCGCCCTAGAAGACCGTTTGGCTGAATGCTTTCTCTACAGCATGAACGGTACGCCGCCGTCGTACTCGAGCCGCGAGATGGTCGCGATGGTGGCCTACATTCATTGGCTCTCACGAAACCGGTCGATCGGGACCAACGGCGGTACGGCGATCTGGAAGCCGCACATCGCCGGCGAGCTCGAGAAGCTTCCAAAGCCCGCCCATATCGACGCCGCTCGCGGCGCCACGCTCTACGCCGCGAAATGTTCGGCATGCCATCAAGCGAACGGGGGCGGCATTGCAGGGACGTTTCCGCCCTTGTGGGGGCCGAAGTCGTTCAACTCCGGCGCGGGAATGCACAAGCTGGGGACCATGGCCGGATTCGTTCATGCGAATATGCCGGCCAACGCTCCGGGTTCCCTAACCGTGCAGCAGGCCTACGACGTAGCAGCCTTCGTGCTCTCGCACTCGCGGCCGAAATTCAATGCGGCTCGTATGATTTCGTTTCCGCCTGAGCCGGCGAAGTTTTTCTAGCTGCTCCCTCATCGGCGCGATCCTGTGGCAGCGGCGGCGCCGGCACGGTTGACGCGACCGGCTCTCGGAACGTCGAAACGATCGAGGTTCATGACCTTGGTCCACGCCGCCACGAAGTCCTCGACGAACTTTTCCCGCGCGTCGGAGCTTCCATAGACTTCAGCCAGCGCGCGCAGCTCGGAGTTTGAACCGAAGATGAGGTCGACGCGCGTGGCCGTCCACTTCGGTTTGCCGCTCGCACGATCGCGGCCCTCAAAGATCTCTTTCGATTCTGATGTCGCGATCCACATCGTGCTCATGTCGAGCAAGTTCACGAAGAAGTCGTTCGTCAGCGACTCCGGCCGGTTGGTGAAGACACCATGTGCCGTGTGGCCGATGTTGGTATTCAAAACGCGCATCCCACCGACGAGAACCGTCATCTCCGGCGCGGTCAGCGTCAGCAGCTGCGCCTTGTCGACCAGCAACGCTTCGCTGGGAATCTCGCCGAATTTGTTGCTGCGGTAATTCCGGAAGCCGTCGGCGATCGGCTCGAGCACGGCCATGGACTCCACCTCGGTCTGGTCCGCGCGAGCATCCATGCGCCCGGGCGTAAAGGCAACCGTTACCGCATGACCGGCCTCCTTCGCGGCGCGTTCGACACCTGCGCAACCCGCAAGGACGATGAGATCGGCGAGCGAGACTTTCTTGCCGCCGGACTGCGCCTTGTTGAACTCGCCACGAATCTCGTCCAGTACTGCGAGGACTTTTGCCAGTTGAGCCGGCTGGTTGACCTCCCAATCCTTCTGAGGTGCCAGACGAATGCGAGCACCGTTGGCGCCCCCACGCTTGTCGGAGCCGCGGAACGTCGACGCCGACGCCCAGGCGGTTGAAACGAGCTGCGAGACGGACAAACCAGAAGATAAGATCTTCGTTTTGAGGGAAGCGATGTCGTTTTCGTCGATTAGCTCGTGATCGACCGGTGGGATCGGATCTTGCCAGATGAGTTCTTCCCGAGGAACGTCCGGGCCGAGATAGCGCGCGCGGGGACCCATGTCACGATGCGTCAGCTTGAACCATGCGCGAGCGAATGCATCGGCGAACGCCGCCGGATTTTCGTAGAAGCGCCTGGAGATTTTTTCGTACGCGGGATCCATGCGCAGCGACAGATCCGTGGTCAGCATAGTCGGCACGTGCCGCTTCGAGGGGTCGTACGCATCCGGCACGGTGGCGGCACCATTTTTCGCTACCCACTGATGGGCGCCGGCGGGGCTTTTCGTCAACTCCCATTCGTTGCCGAACAGGGTCTCGAAGTAGTTGTTGCTCCACGCCGTCGGCGTCGCGGTCCAGGTAACTTCCAGACCGCTGCCGATTTGATCGGGCCCCTTGCCGGAGCGAAACGTGCTCCTCCAGCCCAGGCCCTGCTCCTCGATGCCGGCGGCTTCGGGCTCCGGCCCAACGTGGGTTGCGGGACCTGCGCCGTGCGTCTTGCCGAACGTGTGGCCACCCGCGATGAGCGCAACGGTCTCCTCGTCGTTCATCGCCATGCGCCTGAACGTCTCGCGAATATCGACGGCGGCAGCAACCGGATCCGGGTTGCCGTTGGGGCCTTCGGGGTTCACGTAGATCAAGCCCATCTGCACGGCAGCGAGGGGATTCTCGAGATCGCGTTTTTCGGAGTAGCGTTTATCGGCGAGCCACTCTTGCTCGGCGCCCCAGTAGACGGCTTCGTCCGGTTCCCAAACGTCCGCGCGCCCTCCGGCGAAGCCGAACGTCTTGAATCCCATCGATTCCAGCGCGACATGACCGGCGAGAACGATCAAGTCGGCCCATGAGATCTTGCGGCCGTACTTCTGCTTGATCGGCCACAGCAGCCGGCGCGCTTTGTCGAGGTTCACGTTGTCGGGCCAGCTGTTGAGCGGCGCGAAACGTTGCTGCCCCGCGCCGGCGCCGCCGCGGCCGTCTGCGATGCGGTACGTTCCCGCACTGTGCCAGGCCATGCGGATGAACAGCGGCCCGTAGTGACCGAAGTCGGCCGGCCACCAGTCCTGGGGGTCCGTCATCAGCGCGGTGAGATCTTTTTTCACCGCCGCGAGATCGAGGCTGTTGAACGCCTCGGCATAGTCGAAGTCCGCGCCCATGGGGTCAGAAAGGGGCGAGTTGAGCCGCAGGATATGCAGGTTCAGCCTGCCCGGCCACCATTCTTGGATTGCCTTTCCGCTGCCGGCTGCGTGACGGAATGGGCACTCGCCTGAGACACCGTTCCCTCGTTTCGCTTCGAGCTCTTTCACCTGGCGTTCTCCTCTAGGGACCGCGTTTTGCGGACCGAGCGTGGTTGCGTTATGCTCTGATAGTGGTAATAAAAGTGAAAGTGGATTTCATAACCGAAGTATGGCAACCCTAGCACCGCGAAGAGATGCTGTCAAGCGAGCATGAAGACGAGAACGCGCCTCCCCGAAAAGCACCGGCTGATCCTCAAAATCGTCCAAGCCGCAGGGCATGGAACGCACCGGTCGATGAACGACATCTATCTCGAGGCCAAGCGGCTGCATCCCGAGATCGGGCACACGACCGTGTACCGTGCCCTCGGGAGGCTACGGGACCTGGGACTCGTGCGGGAGGTCATCGTCCCGGGTGGCTTGGCCGCTACGTACGAACCGATGGGGCCGGCACACGGCCATTTTCATTGCGTGCGATGCGGGAGCGTGCGTGATCTCAAATACGTCGTCCCGGAGCGAACCGTGCGCGCATTGAGTGCGGAGTACGGCTTCGAGGTCCATCGAGAGATGATGACGTTCGAGGGCTTGTGCCGCGCCTGCCGGAAGACGCCGCCGCGTTAGCGTTCGATCCCGGCAGTGCCCATAAAGATGCAAAGCAGCGCCGCGCCGAGCGAATAACCGCCGAGCACGTCCGTGAGCCGATGTGCGCCGAGCGCGAGGCGCGACCACCCGATTCCCAGCGCCCAGAGTGCCGCGAGCGCGAGGGCGGCGACGTGCAGCGAACGCGGGATCGGCCAATGCTGCGCGATCGCCGCCCATGCCGGGTAGAAAAAAATCGCGGTGACGGCGTGGCCGCTGGGATACGCGAAACCCAGCTCGTGGCGGAAATGCCACACTTCCGGACGTAATCGTGCGACAAGACGTTTTGCCCCTCCGGCGCAAAGTTGACCGACCAGCTGCAGCGCGATCAGCATGGCGGGCGCGCCAAGGCTCGCGCGCAGGGCGATCGCGGCGATTGCGCCGGCGATCGCGACGACGGTCAGAGCCGGTGTGTATCCGCTGCGCGTGAAGACGATCGCTAGCGGCAGGGCTTTGCCGGAGGCCAGACTCCCAAAGCGATCGACGGACGGCCACGGCTTTCGCGCGAACGTCACGCCGATAACGATAAAAACCGCCGCAAAGATCGCCGCGACGTCCAGGAGACGCTGCTCGCCGCTAGGGGAGACCATCGAATTGCACCGGAACCAGCACGCGCAGCGCTTGGGGATCGATCTCGAACCGCGCCGGGGTTTCGTCGACCGGCTTTCCGTCGATGGCGACGAGCTGCCGCTCGGAGGTTTTGACCGTCACGCGCGTTGTCGTCCACCAGTTCGCCTGCTCGAGTTCGGTCTGGCGTCCGCGCGCAATGGCGAAAAATTCTTTGGCGATGCCGGGCACGCCGTTTGCCGTCGTCGTATAGACAGCTAGTTTCCCCGACGTCACGGACGCGGTCGGCAAAATCGGGGTCTCTCCGAAATACCGTCCGCTCGCGACGATGACGTGGTGCACGTCGCCTTCGAAGCGCACGCCCTTGCCTTTGATCTTGACGCGGAAGCGATGCTCGCGCAGTGCCGGCACGATTCCAGACAGGACGTACGCACCGACGCCGGCGATGCGCTTGAGCGCATCGGGCGTGTGCGCGGCAATCTCGGATGAGAGTCCGACGGTTGCAAAATTCGCGAAATGCCGGCCGTTCACGAGACCGAGGTCGATCTTGCAGCATCTCCCCGTCGCGAGAGTCGCGACCGCGGAACGTACGTCCGTGATGCCGAGGCTGCGCGCGAAGCTATTCCCGGTGCCGAGGGGCAAAACCGCAAGGACGCTGCGACGGTGCGCCAGGACCGCGGCAGCGCGGGTCATGGAGCCGTCGCCGCCCGCGACGGCAACGATCGGCGGCTCGTCCTTCATGATGGCGCGCAACCGGCGCGTGAGCTCGCGCCCCCGGCCGACGGCATAGGACGCGGCAATGCGCACGCCCGCATCGAGCAGTGCCGCTTGCACGCCACCAAACTCTTTTTCCGTCGCGCGCGAGCCGAAGTTGGCGATCAGCGTGATCTCGCGCGCGCCGGCGTCACCCTTTGCCGTCGTGCAGCGCTGCGAGCTCGCGGTAGAGCTTGAGCTCTTTATCGGAAAGATGCTGCGGTACGGTGCCGATCAGGCGAACGTATTGATCGCCGCTGCCGCCGCCTTTGGGATGTGGCATACCTTTCCCCGTGAGTCGCAGGAGCTTGTTGCTCTGCGTACCCGCAGGCACGGTCATCGTAACATCGCCGCTCATCGTGGGCACGCGCACCTCACCGCCCAAGATCAGATCGTAGATCGAAACCGGTAAGTCGATGTACAGATCGTCGCCCTTGCGCGTGTAGCGCTCGTCTTCTTTGAGATGAACGACGAGATACAGGTCGCCTTTCGGGCCGCCGCCCATTCCGGTACCGCCCTGGCCGGCCAGCCGAATGCGCTGGCCGTCGCGCACGCCTTTGGGAATCGTCACCTCGAAGCGCTTGGTTTCTAGAACGCGGCCGGTGCCGTGGCATTTCGGGCAGATGTTGCGGCCCGACGTTCCGGTTCCGTGGCATTGAGGGCACACGTCCTCGATCTGCAAGGAGACCGACTTGTGGCCGCCTTCGTACGCATCCCGCATCGTGAGCTCGAGCGTCGTCTCGAGATCTTGTCCGCGCTGCTGCACGCGCTGACCGCCGGAACGTCGGCCGGCGCCCGTGCCGGAGAAGAATGCTTCGAAGAAATCCGAGAATCCGCTCGGACCTCCCGGGCCCGAGCCGAAGCCGAAGTTCGAAAAGTTGAACTCTTCTTGCTGCTGCGTTCGATAGCGGCGCTGCTGCTCGGCTTGTTGCGCCGCGCGCTGCCAATCGGACCCGAGAGCATCGTACTTCCGGCGTTTCTCGGGGTCGCCGAGCACCTCGTACGCCTCTTGGATCTCTTTGAATTTTTCCTCGGCCGCCTTCTGATCGGTCGGATTGGCATCGGGATGCCATTTCCGCGCCAAGCGGCGGTAAGCGGACTTTATGTCCTTTTCCGCCGCATTTTTCGGGACGCCGAGGACTTGGTAGTAGTCCTTATAGTTAATCGGCACGTTTCGCGACGATGACTTTTGCCGGGCGCAGAACCTCGTCACCGTACTTGTAGCCGCGCTGCGCTTCCTCGACGATCGTGTCGTCTTCGATTCCGTCCTCGGGCGCCCGCGTTCCGATCGCCTCGGCGAGGTTCGGATCGAAGCGTTCCCCGACAACCGAATAGGGACGAACGCCTTCACCGCCGAGCACCGCTTCGAATCCCTTGAGCGTTTGCTCGAGCCCCTTGCGTGTCGTTTCGGCGTCGGCATCGTGCGCGAGCGCGCGCTCCAAGTTATCGACGACCGGCAAGAGCCGCTCGATCAGCGTGCGCTTGCCCGCCGTAGCGATATCGGCGAATTGCCGCTCGATGCGCTTCTTGTAGTTCTCGAAGTCCGCCATCGCGTAGAGAAACTTGTTGTAGTTCTCGTCGGCTTTGGCTCTTGCGGCAGCGAGCTCTGCAGAGAGGTCTGCCTGCGGCGCGGGATCCTCCTGCGCCGCAGACGTTTGCGTATCAGAGTCCATTTTAAAGGCGCTCCGCCCCCGGCTCCGCGCCTCGCACGCAAAGCGTAGAGGCCCCAAACCGGCCTCGCAACAACGCTGTTGTCACGGCGCCATGGTACTGTGCTGGGTCCATGACCATTGCTCCGCCGCTACTTCGCCTCTTTGAACTCGGCGTCGATGACATCGTCCGAGCCGCCGGAAGCTCCCGCACCTGCACCTTCCTGAGCGCCGGTCGCACCGTCGTGCGCCGCGCCGTTGGTCTGCGACCCGGTGCCGCCGCCGGCTCCGGCGCCGCTCTTCTGATAGAGCGCTTCGGCCATCTTGTAGCTGGCCTGCTGGAGCTTTTCGGTGGCCGCCTTGACCTCTTGCGCGGTGCCGTTTTCGGCGATGCGCTTGAGATCGGCGAGCGCAGACTCGACGTCGGCTTTCGCGGCGCCGTCGAGCTTATCGCCGACTTCCTTGAGGGATTTCTCCGTCGAGTAGATCAGCGAGCTCGAGGCATTGCGGATCTCCGCTTCCTCGCGCTTGCGACGATCTTCCGCGGCAAACGCTTCGGAATCTTTGACCATCCGGTCGACCTCTTCTTTGCTGAGATTGGTCGATGCGGTGATCGTGATCTTTTGCTCTTTGCCGGTGCCAAGATCTTTCGCGCTGACGCTCACGATGCCGTTGGCATCGATATCGAACGTCACTTCGATCTGCGGAACGCCCCGGGGTGCCGCCGGGATGCCTTCCAGACGGAAGCGCCCGAGTGTCTTGTTGTCGGCCGCCATGTCGCGCTCACCTTGGAGGACGTGAATGTCCACCGAGGTCTGCCCGTCTTCGGCCGTCGTGAAGACCTGCGCTTTGCGCGTCGGAATCGTCGTGTTGCGCTCGATGAGCTTGGTGTTCACGCCGCCGAGCGTCTCGATTCCGAGCGAGAGCGGCGTTACGTCGAGCAGGACGACATCGCGAACTTCACCAGCCAGGACGCCGCCTTGAATCGCCGCGCCGACCGCGACCACTTCGTCGGGATTGACGCTCTGATTCGGCTCTTTGCCCGTCAGCTTGCGGACCAGCTCCTGGATCACCGGCATGCGCGTCGCGCCGCCGACCAGGACGACCTGATCGATCTTCGAGACGTCGAGCCCGGCATCGCTCAGCGCGTTCTTGAACGGCTGCACGGTGCGGTCGGTGAGATCGCTCGTTTTCTGTTCGAAGTCCGCGCGCGTCAGCGTGTAGTCGAGATGCTTGGGACCGTTCTGATCCGCCGTGATGAACGGCAGATTGATCGAGGTCTGCACCATCGAGCTCAGCTCGATCTTCGCCTTTTCGGCCGCCTCGGTGAGACGCTGCATCGCCTGGCGATCGCCGGAAAGGTCGATGCCTTGATCCTTACGGAATTCGCCCACGAGCCAGTCGACGATTCGCTTGTCGTAGTCGTCGCCGCCGAGGTGCGTGTCGCCGTTCGTCGCCTTCACTTCGAAGACGCCGTCGCCGACCTCGAGGATCGAAACGTCGAACGTTCCGCCGCCGAGGTCCCACACGAGAATGGTCTCGTTGCCCTTCTTATCGAGTCCGTATGCCAGCGAAGCCGCCGTGGGCTCGTTGATGATGCGCAGGACGTCGAGGCCTGCGATGCGACCGGCGTCCTTCGTCGCCTGCCGCTGCGCGTCGTTGAAATACGCGGGAACGGTGATGACGGCTTTGGTGACGCGCTCGCCGAGATACGTCGACGCGTCGTTGACCAGTTTTTGCAGGATCATCGCCGAGATCTCTTGCGGCGAATAATCCTTGCCGTCGATCTTGACTTTGTAGTCCGTCCCCATTTTGCGCTTGATCGACGCGATCGTGCGATCGGGATTGGTGACGGCCTGCCGCTTTGCCAGCTGGCCCACGAGCCGTTCGCCGGTCTTGGTGAACGCAACGACCGACGGCGTGGTGCGGCTCCCTTCAGCGTTTGGGATGACGACCGGCTGGCCGCCTTCCATGATGGACACGACGGAATTGGTCGTTCCAAGGTCGATACCGACCACCTTAGCCATGTTGTAACTTGCCTTCTTTCCGAGCGAGTGGACCAGCCCGTGGGCCTTGCCGCTTACCCCGCTCCAGGATCAGTAGAATACGGCAATCTTACCGCAAAGTTGGGAAGATTGTTCCGCTTGCTCTCTATGACCGCGGCTGTGCCAAAAAGGTGGCAGCCCGCCAAGCAAGCGCCGCCTAGAGGCGCTGGCGAGCGGCAAGGTCGGCGAAGAGACCCGGGGTGTCAACGAGCGCCGCGTACGTCCCCTCCTGAACGATGCGGCCGCGATCGAGCACGACGATCCGATCGGCTTTCTCGATCGTGCTCAGGCGATGCGCGATGACCACCCGCGTCGCGCGCATGGTGCCCAGGCTCTCCGTGACGATCGCCTGGGTTACGTTGTCGAGCGCGCTGGTCGCTTCATCGAAAAGCACGATGCGCGGTTTGTGCGCGATCGCGCGCGCGATGAGGATTCGCTGGCGCTGTCCTCCGGACAGGCCGCCGCCGTCGTCGCCGATCATCGTTTCCAGGCGCATCGGCATGGCGGCGACGTCGGCGGCAAGACCGACGGCGCGCGCCGCCTCCCAGGCTTCCTCGTGCGTCAAAATCGTGCCGCAGGCGATGTTCTCGAAAATGGAGCCGGGGAGCGTTTTCGCCGTCTGCAGCACGCAGCCGATCTGACGGCGCACGGCGCCCAGATCGAGCGTGCTGAGATCGTGGCCGTCGTAGAGAACCGCGCCTTCCTCAGGACGCTCGAAGCCGAGCAGCAGGCGAAAGAGCGTCGACTTTCCCGAGCCCGATGCCCCGACGATTGCGACGAATTCGCCGGGTTCGATCGAGAGCTCGATCTGGTCCAGGATGCGGCGTCCTTCGACGTATGAAAACGCGACGCGGCGCAGTCGGATCGCGCCCGATAAGCGTCCCGGGTCGGCATTCGCTTCGTGCAGCTCGGGGACCGCGTCGAGCAACGGCTTCGCGCGCTCGTAGATGGGGACGACACGAATCATCTGTGCAAATGCGTCGCCGAGGCCGAGCAGCGCGCCGAGCACTTGACCGAATGCGGCGCTGATTGCGAGGAATGCCGCGGCCGAGATCATGCTGGTGCGGAAAACGGCAACTTCCGCCACGATTGCCAGAATCGCAACCCCGGGAAACACCGCCTGAAAGATGCTGAAGCGGTATCCGATGGTGCCGGCGCGCGCGGTCAGCCGGCGAATCGCGACGAAACGGTCGAGCCAGCCTGCGAAGGCGCGCGACTCCGCTCGGCTGACGCGCAGCTTGGCGATCCCGGCGATCACCTGCAGCACGTACGCCGAGATCGCGCCGCCGCGCATGGAGATGTCACGATAAAGAGGAAGTGCGATCAGCGCTTGCGCTGCGGCTGCCCCGACCGCAATCAGCGCCAAAACGGCGCAGACCAGCGCGAGCGGCGCATCGTAGTAGAGGACGATCAGAAACCCGCTGAGCGAGAAGATCGCGCTCAAAGCGATGGACATCGTCACGCCGGTGACGTACTGCTGGATATCGTCGATCGCCAGCGCTCGGCTCGCAAGGTCTCCAACCGCGAATCTCCTGAAAAATCCGACCGGCAACGAAAGCAGACGCGCCATTACGGCTGCCTGTGCTTTGCCGCTCGTGCGGGTTTGAAGCCGAAGCACGAGGAGGTTGCGCACGAGCTCGACGGCGGTTGCCGCAGCGCCGGTGATGACGAGCGCCAGCGCGATGAGCCCGATGCTTCCGCGCAATCCGTTTGGGATGATGGCACCGTACACGATTCCGATCGCCAGCGGCGGGACGGTGCCGAGCAAGCCGGCGATGAAGCCGAACGCGATGATTCCGAGCAAGTCCCCGCGCGAGCCCGGCAGCGCGACGGCGATCAAATCGCGCACGCCGATCGGCCCCGACGGCAGCGTCCGAATGAAGATCCAGGCGTTCGTTTCGATGCGGCGTGCCAGCGCGTCGTCGACCAGCCTCCGCTTCGCAGGATGCTCCGGATCGACGACGACGTAGCGGCGTCCGCCGCCGGCGGGCAGCAGCGCAACCGGGTTTCCGTCGCACGTGCCGATCAGAGGACCCTGGTCGCTATGCCACCATCGTCCTCGTAACGCCACGCGTCGAATCGGAACTTGCGAGGCCTCGGCTATCGCGCGCACCATCGCCTCGGCGTCGGGGTAGTGTGCGCGCGGAACCTCGATCGCTACGCCCGACGCATGCGCGACGATGAACGCAGCGGCGACAATTGGATCGTCGTGCGGCGGAGGCGCCAGCGACTCCGGATCGAGCACGTGCGTCGCGGCTTCGACGGCGTGACGCAACATCGTTCGATCGTGATCCTTGGTGGTCTGAAAGCGCAGCCGCCGCCGTTCCTCTTCTCGTGCGATCTGCTCGCGCCAGATCAGCCACATTGCACGCGTGACGTTTGCAACGGCGGCCGCGACGTCGCTCGCGCGAATGTCGGACGGACGGCCCAGCGAAGCGATCGTCGATGGGATGGTCGCTCTCAGCGCGTGCTGGCGCGACACGGGGACGACGTCGCCGGGACCGAGGACTATGCCGAAATATTCGGCGCTTCCGGCTTCGACCCGTGCGTACGCGAGTGGCGTGGTCGCGACCACGCGCTGCCCCGCATCGACCGCAATGGTCGCTTTCCGGGGCGCGATCGTCACCTCTCTTCCGCGCTCGGCGAGGTCGGGTGACTCTCCGAACCCGAACGTGAGATAACCACGAACGATCTGGTCTCGGTCGTCGGCCGGCAAGTCTTCCAGAAAAATCGGCTTGAGCGCTCCGGGAGCGGCGACGACGACTCTGCCGTAGCGTCGTCTCTCCCAGGCGAACGAGGATCCGAACACGGCGCCGCCGGCTGGAATTGCACCGACAAACGACCGACGCCCGCGCGGGCGGTCGTCGTCCAGCTCGACGGCAAACACGGTTGCCTCGCCGCGCTCGACGCGCCACACACCGGACGTGGCGAGGATCGTTCCCTCGTGCGGCGCCTCGGGCTCTACGAGCCTCATCCGCTCGTCACCAGAGCGCGATAGAGCTGACCGCCTGCGACGAGCTCCTCGTGCGATCCGCGCTCGACGATCGTGCCGTTCTGCATCACCAAGATCTGATCGCAGTCTCGCACGGTGCTGAGACGATGTGCGACGATCAAGCACGAGCAGCCTCGGCGCCGCAAGGCAGCGTCGATATCGCGCTCGGTTATGGGATCGAGAGCGCTCGTGGCTTCGTCGAGCACGATCAAAGATGGATCGCGAACGAGCGCACGCGCGATCTCGATGCGTTGCCGTTGTCCGCCGCTCAGATTTGCACCATCCTCGGCGACCGGAGAATCGTAGGCGTCGGGCCGCGCCACGATATCCGCGTGGATCATCGCGTCGCGGCCGGCGCGCTCGATGGCGCTCGCATCGAGGCCGCCGTCCCAAAGCGCAACGTTGGCGGCAATCGTGCCGGCGAAAAGCGCGATTTCCTGGTCGACGAAGGCGACGTCGGAGGCAAACACCAGCGGATCGATTTCCTCACGTTCGCGACCGTCGAACAAAATTTTGCCGGACCATGGTTTGTAGAGCCCCGACACGAGTCGCGAAACGGTCGACTTGCCGCTGCCGGTTGAACCGACTAGCGCAACGCGTTCGCCCGGACGCAGCGTGAAGGAGATGTTCGCGATCGCGGGCTTTGCGAAACGGGTGTACCCGAACGTCACATCGTGCAGCTCGAGCGCTCCGCGCAGCCGCACGCTCTCGGTCCGCGCCTTCGGTTCGGGATCAACCGGGTAGTTCATCACGTCGCCGAGCCGCCGGACATCGCCGTCGATTTGCTGCACGTCTGCTCCCAAATCGATCGACAGTTGGAAAGGCGCGCTGAATTGCTGCGAGAGCATGGTGAGCGCAAACAACGTTCCCATCGAAATCTCACCGTCGATGACACGCCATGCGCCGATCGCGAGAATCGCCGTCGTGTTGAGAACGGTGAGCAGTCGCGGCATTGCGCCCAAAATCTGCGACGGGATGCTGAAGCGCTGCCGGGCATTGATCGTCCGCGATTGGCGAGCCAGCCAGCGCCCGAGCAGCGCAGGTTCCGCGCCGGCCGCCTTGATCGTCTCGATGCGCGCCAACCCGGATACCGCCGTTGCAGAGAGTTCCGCCTCTTCTTGGAGCAGCGCCGCCGACGCTTCGGACCGCCAGCGAGCGACCGTTCGCAGCGCGACGAGATTCAGCGATGCGAAAAATAGGGTAATCGCGGCCAAGACGGCATCGTACACGACCATCACGGCGAGATACAGCACCGCCGTCAAGGCACCGACGAGCGCGGCGGCGAGACGGCGCGAGAGCAAGTCGGCCACGCGATCGTTGCTGCTTACGCGGTATGCGATCGACCCGGCCGAGCGCTGCGCGAAGAAGGTCATCGGCAGCGCCAGCACGTGACGCATGAATCGCGCGGCGCTGCCGACCGCGAGGTTCGTCTGCAGTCTCAGAATTGCGCGCTGCTGCAGCTCGAGCAGCGCAGCCTGCACGATGATAGCCGCGACCAGCATCAGGACGAGCGGCAAAAGCCACGTCTTGTCATCGGTGACGAGGACGTTGTCGACGAACGATTTCGTGAACGCCGGCAACATCAATCCCGGAACGACCAGCGCGAATCCGGCTGCCACAATGTAGGCGACGGAAGACTTCGCGGTCGACACGCGTTCCCAAAGGATCGCGAGCGTGCTGCGTACCGCGCTTCCGCGGTGGAAGTCTGCGTTCGGCTTGAACGTCAGCGCGATGCCCGTATAACCTGTATTGAATTCCGAATAGTCGATCGTGCGCCGGCCGAATGCAGGGTCGTTCACGCGGACGCCGCGGTCGGTAATCCCTTCGACGACGATGAAGTGCGCGAAGCGCCAGAAAACGATGAACGGAGCCGGCAGCTCCTTGAGGGCGCCGATGTCGCATTTGTAACCCGCGCCGTCGAGTCCGTAATTGCTCGCGGCACGGATGATGTTGCCGGCTGTCGAGCCGTCGCGTGAGATGCCGCACGCCACGCGCAGCTCTTCGAGCGGCACTCGGCGGCCGTGATACGCAAGAATCATTGCAAGGCAAGCCGCGCCGCACTCCACCGCTTCCATCTGCAGCACGGTTGGCGTGCGAACGGGACGCGCGGCCGCAGCGGTGGAAGTCATTGCGAGCGCGAGAAGATGATCTCGATCGGGTGCCGCTCCCGCACCGCGATGGTGGCCGTACATGGCGTGCCGCCCGCAGGCGAGGCCTTTGCGCCGGAAAATCCCTGCCAAACGAGATTCCCTTCGGGTCCCACCAGCAATTCGAGGTGAACTTCGCGCACCGGAACCGCTGCCGAAAACTGCTCGGCCAACGCATCGTTTTGCAGGACGTTGCGGATGCGCTCGGCGCTGGCGGGATAGGGAGCGACGCTTTTGACTTCCGCGCGCACGGCGCGGCCCGAGAACTGCGGAACGTCCGCGGGGACCACGCTCGCCGGCATCCCGGGCTCGACGTGCCGATCCGTATCTACCGGCACGAAGACGATGGCGCGGAGTTTTGCCCCGGCGGGCGCCACGCTGGCGACGGTATCGCCCCGGTGCACGAACACGGTCGCCGGCGCCGCGATCTCGATCAGGGTGCCGCCGCGCGGCGCGCGCAGCGTCACGATTTGCCCGCTCGAGGTGCGTTCCGTCGCGATCGCTTCGCCCGGATGCACCTTGTCCCCGACAGCGACGCCGATGCGCTCGATCGTCCCGTCGTCAGCGGCCGTGACGCGCGCGGCGCCGGCGCCGGCGACGAACGCTCCACGGCCGGAAACCGTTACGGGGATGGTGCCGAAGACGGCCCACAATAACGCGATCGCGATCAGCCCGAGCAGCGCTGCGAGAGCCAGCCCGCTGCGCGCCGAGACGATCGTAATCGCTTCGTCGAGCCGGTCGACTGCATCGATGGCAGCCACCGCCTCGGCCCGGAAGATCGGCTCGCTTCCGTTACCGCTTGACACGCTCGATCAACGCACGCAAACGAGCCGGGTCTTTGAGGTCTTCGTGCAGGACTCCGGGCACGTCGGGTTTCCGGGCGTCGTAGGTGCAGAACGGACAGCGTTGCTGCTCCGAGGGATAATTTCGGCACATTTTCGGGCGCGTCGCGTAAATCGTGCACGCTCGCGCCTCGGTATCGAAGAAATTGCACGAAAAGTGATCTGCGCCGGTGCCGTCCTTGCCGAGCGGGATCAACATCTTCTCGAGAAACCAGCGAGCGCCGGGCTCCTCAGGCTTGCGAGCAAGCTCACGAAGCTCTTCCAGCGTCAGATGGTGGTCCCCGAAACGGATGGGCCCGAGATCGAAGCAACAATAGCCCGGGCATGTACGGACCGGCTCGGTCATTGCGCTCCCTGTCACTTTACGGCGGCAGGCCTGCCCCTTTATACAAAGGGAGGGCGGCTGCATGCTTTGGAAGTGCGCTCGACGAAGCCGTCGCACCTTCACGGGCCGGGCAACAACCTTCGAAGGCACCAAATCGTTACGCTGGAGGTTATCATGGCTGATCAGAACGTCAAAGACAGAGACGACGACGGAGAGCAGCAAAAGAAAAAGAATTCCGCCGAGCAGCTCGACGAAAAAGAACTGGATCAGGTGTCAGGCGGCGGCGCGGTCGATTCGTTCCTGAAAATCGACTTCAATCACAACGCCGACTTCAACCGAAACGCCTAAGGTAGCTTAGCAACTTTTCGACGACGGCGAGGCGGTCCGCGACGATCGCCTCGCCGTCGTCGTTCCTACGGGCTTTGCTGCTGCTGTTGCTGCTGCGGCGTGAAGTCGAGATTGGCGGGTCGCTCGCTGGTCTTGACCGAGACGAGCTTTTTGGTTCCGGCGCTCCAAACCTGAAGGTTGACCGTGCCGCCGACTTTGACGGCTTTGATAATGTTGGTCAGATCCTGCGGCGAGGTGACGGTCTTGCCGTTGGCGCCCGTGATCACGTCGCCCGGTTCGAGCCCCGCTTGGTCGGCAGGGCCGCCGCTGATGACTTGCGCGACCACCACGCCGCTGGGTCCCTTGTAGCCGAGTTGCGAGCGGGCACCCGCGGTCAGCGGCTGCAGGCCGACGCCGATGTAACCCTCGTGCGTGCCCTGCGTGATGCCGTGCGTCTTGGTGAGCGCCAAGGCGACTTGCTGCACCGTGTTCGACGGAATCGCGAAGCCGATGCCTTGTGCGGCCTGTGGGTTTGCCGTGAGCTGGTTCACGCCGATGACGTCGCCGTTGATATCGATGAGCGGTCCCCCGGAGTTGCCGGGATTGATCGGCGCCGACGTCTGCAGCAAGCCTTTGAACTGCTGCGGCGCGCCGCTCTCGCCGCCGGCGACTTCATCGCGGTGAAAGCCGGAAACGATTCCGAGCGTCACCGTTTGCTTCAGCTCCAAGGGCTCGCCGATCGCGATCGCCCACTGGCCTTGCTCGAGCTTGTCCGAATCCGCGAAGTGCAGCGGCGGCGGCAGCTTCGCGTAATTGTCGACCTTCACCAGAGCGAGGTCCGTCCCGACGTTCGCCGAGACGAGGTGCGCCGGCACGTGGTCGCCGTTCGCGAAGACGACGTCGATCTTGGAAGGCTGCCCCGTAAATCCCCCGGTCACGACGTGCGCGTTCGTGACGATCAAGCCGTCTTTGGAATAGACGAAGCCGGAGCCCGAGACCGTGCTGCGAAAGTGCTGCGGCCGCACGATGTTGGGACCGCCGAAAAACTGCGAGAACGGGTCGACCGGAACGTATTGCTGACCGTTCACGACGACGTTGAGCGCAACGACCGACGGCTCGACGCGCTTGATCGCGCTGATGATGCGAGCTTGATCGCTGGTGCCGGTAGCGAGCGGCGCTGCGTTGACGTTCGGCGGCGTGTTGCCTGGGCCGGCGACGTTCGCGAAATGGGTGCTCGCGAAGATCATCATCGAGAAGCTTCCGATGATGGCGCCGATCAATCCGACGATCGCAGTGCTCATGAAGCGAGATCGAAGCATGAATTCCTCCGAAGCCGAGTACCGCATGTGCGGGCGAAAAGTTGCTTGCTGCGACCCGGTCAGCTGACGATGCGGCCGTCGAGCAAGCGGATCGTTCGCCGGGCTCGGCGCGCAACCGTTTCGTCGTGGGTGACGAGCACGATGGTACGGCCTGCTGCATTAAGCTTGGCTAAGACGCCGAGGATTTCGTCGCTGGTCCGGGAGTCCAGATTCCCGGTTGGCTCGTCTGCCAGGAGAACGGCCGGGTCGTTTGCCAAGGCGCGCGCGATCGCGACGCGCTGCTGCTCGCCGCCCGAGAGCTGGCTGGGCCGGTGGAGTGCCCGTTCTGCGAGGCCGACCTCGGCCAGCAGCGCGAGCGCGCCGGCCTCGCGCTCGGTCCTGGGCATCCCGGCATAAAATAATGGAAGCGCGACGTTGCGCAGCGCCGTCGCGCGCGGCAGCAGGTTGAAGGCTTGAAAGACGAAGCCGAGCTTGCGCAGCCGGATTCTCGCGAGCGCGTCGTCGTCCAGCGCCGAGACGTCCTCGCCGTCGAGCAGGTAGCGCCCCGAAGTCGGCCGGTCCAGGCAGCCGATGACGTTCATCAACGTCGACTTGCCCGAGCCCGACGGTCCCATGACGGCCACGTAGTCGCCGCGTTCGATGCGCAAGCTGACGTCGCGCAGCGCGGGCACCTCGACGTTACCCATCGCGTACGTCTTTGAGAGGTTCTCGAGCACGATGGCTTCACTCATAGCGCAGCGCTTCGATGGGGTCCAATTGCGCGGCGCGATATGCGGGGTAGGTTCCGAAGACGATAGCCGTGAGCGCCGCAAAAACGATTGCGATGGTCGCGGATTGCAGCCATGGGATCGGCGCGACGATGCCCGAGACGCGGACGATCACGAATTGGTTGACGGCCCATCCGATGCCGATGCCGAGCGCCAAGCCGAGCGCACAGCCGGCCGCCGCCAAGACGAGCGCTTCGATGAAGAATTGCGTCAGAATTTGCCCGCGTGTCGCTCCGAGTGCCTTGCGAATTCCAATCTCGTGCGTTCGTTCGGCGACCGAGACGAGCATGATGTTGAGGATACCGATTCCGGCGACGACGAGCGCAACCGCACCGATCGCACCGACGACGAACGTGAGCGCGCTGAAGATGGCATCGATCGATGCGGTGAACGTCCTGCGGTCGAGCGTTTGATAAACGACGTTGCCTTTCTTGAGGGCGACGATCGCACGGAGCGTCGCGGCCTCCGTTTCCGCTATGCGTGCGGGATCGTCGACGAGAAAGCGCGCCCCGAAAACCGGGTTGTTCCGCACGTATTCCCGAACGTACGTCGTGTACGGCAACGAGACGTCGGCAACCAGCTGCACCGGAACGACGCCGTTCTTCGGCGCGGCGTAGACGCCGACGATCAAGAACCGGCGGTCACCGATGCGCAAGCTCGTGCCGTCCGGATCGCCGCCGAGCGGGAAGAGCCGCTTGTATGCGCGATCGGAGAGCACGCAGACGTGTGCGTCCGAATCCACGTCGGCTCGAGAGATCGCACGGCCGTAGGCAAACGGTGTCGCCGTAAAGCGGATCGCAGTTTCTCCCGCGAGCTGTAGCCGCGCGCGCCGGTGACCGATGCGCACGACGCGCGCGACACCGCCGGCCGGCACCGCGGCGGCGATGTTCGGCACCATGCGCTGGATCTTATCGATGTCGCTTGCGTGCAGCGCGGCGCGAGAGCTTTCCGCCTGAAACGCATTCGGGAAAACCGTAAACGCGCGGTCCGACAATCCACCGAGCAAGCCCGTCACGGCGCCCGCCATTCCGCGGCCGAGCGTCAGGATCGCAATGACGGCGGCCACGCCGATGACGAGGCCGACGACGGTGAGCGCCGAGCGCAGCCGGTGCTCGCGCAAGACGCTCAGCGCTTCGGCGACGTTCGCGAGCAGCGTCATGCGCGCAGTGCCGTCGCGGGATCCATCTTCCCGGCGCGCAGGGCCGGATACGTTCCGAAAATGACGCCGATTGAGGCCGAAAAAGCCAGGGCGAGCGCGGCAATCATCGCATAAGGCACGTTCGCCGGTCCGATATACCGCTGAATCACCGCGTACGATGCGATGGTGAGGGCGAGCCCGAGAATGCTGCCGATCGTCCCGCCGATCGCGGAAAGGAACAGCGCTTCCAGCAAAAACTGCTGGATGATGTCACGGCTGGATGCGCCGAGCGATTTGCGCAAACCGATCTCGTGCGTGCGCTCGGTGACTGCCACGAGCATGACGTTCATGATCCCGATCCCGGCGACGAGCAAAGCGATCGCCCCGACGGCGGCTAGGCCGTCGGCGACGACGCCGAGCGTGCGGTCGAAGCTCCGGATGAACGACCGGTTGTCGAGGATTTGATATTGAGCGTGCGTTCCGTGCAAGCGCGCGAGCGTATGCAGAACCGCGTCCGTCGCCTCTTTGGCGTCGACGCCCGGAAGGGCGTAGAATTTGAGTAAATCGACCGGGCCCGGCGCGAGCTGGGCGAACGTCGTGTACGGCAGCAAGACGTATTCCGAGCCGGCCAGCGTGGCGGACAAGACGTTGGCGCCTCGGGCATAGACGCCGATGATGCGAAAGCGCGAGCCGCGCACGCGAAGTTCTCGGCCGATGACGTCGTAAGCGCGAAAGAGGCGGTCAGCCAGATCTTGCGAGATCAAGCAGACGTGCGAGGCCGCGGCGACGTCGGCGCCGTCGATCCAGCGTCCGCGAAGCAGCGGGAGACGCTGCGCGGCATCGCCGGCTCCGGACACCACGAACGTGTCGATGGCGACGCCGTTGGCGTCGACGCGATAGCTCCGTTCGTAGAACGGATAGGCTCGCCGGATCAGCTCGGGATTGCGCTCGACGATCGCGCGCGCATCGCGATACTGCATCCTTGACGCGTTGGGATCGTCGCCTTGGGGATCGACGGCGACGAAGATGCCGTTGTCGGTAAAGCCGCCCAGTGTCGCCGCGATGCCGGCCTGCGCCGCGCGGCCCGTACCGATGACGGCGATGATCGATGCCGTTCCGACGACCATCCCGGCGATCGTCAAGAGCGACCGCAGGCGGTTGCGCCATATCTCCTCGAGCGCCTCGATCGCGTAAGAGGCCAATCGCCTCACGTCGGTGCGGGCGTCGAGCTCGGCAGCGGCTTGACGGCGAGACCCGGCGCGATCGCGCCGTTGCGGTCCGCGATCACGACTTGGCCGGCCGCGAGCCCCTTCTTGACGACGGTCGATGAATCGTTTGCCGGGCCCAATTCCACGGCGACCCGTTTCGCGAACCCGTCATCCACCACGAAGACGTACGGTTTGTTGCGGGCGTCACGCCGGATCGCTTCCGAGGGCACGCTGAGTGCCCGCCGCAGATCGACCGTGATGATGTCGACGTCGACCGTCATGCCGTCGCGCAGGAACGGAAGCGTTCCATCGAGGGCGACGGTTGCGATGACTTGCCGCGACGTGTTCGTCGGGTCGTCCGACTTTTGCGCGTACGCCGAGATCGCCGTGATGCGGCCCTTGATCGTGTTGCCGCCGAGCGTCTCGCCCGATACGATCGCGCGTTCGCCGATCGCAAGACCGGAGACGTCTTGCTCGTCGACCTTCGCGCGCACGATGAATGGCGCTTGGGCGGCGAGCGTCACCAGCGCTTGGCCCATCGTAATCGCGTCACCCGGCTGCAAAGGTCGAAGCGGATCGTTCGTTTCCGTCGCAACATTTTGCACTGTACCGGAAAACGGCGCCCGAATTTTGGTCGCCTTGAGCTGCGTTCGCGCGAACGCGAGCTCGTCGGCGGCCTTGTCGACGTCCGCTTGCGCGGCGGCGAGATCGGGGCGCGTGGCAGCGAGGTTTGCCTCGGCTTGGCGCAAGGCGTCGCGCCGCGCTCGCACGCGGTTACGGAGGTACTCGCGATTGCGAGCGAGCTGCTCGCCCAGAATCTTGCGCCGCTCGACGGCTTGGTCGGCCGCGATTTTGGCATCGGAGAGCTTAGCCAGCGATCGATCGAGCGCGTCCTTCGAAATCGCTTTGTTGGCGTACAGCTCCTTATCGGCATCGGCAACGCGCCGCGCTTCGCCGAGCGCCGTCTTCGCTCGCGCGACCTCCGCGTCAGCGCCCAGCATCTGCTCGCGCGCCGTTTCGGCGCCGTAGCCCAGGCCCGACTGCGCGCCGGCGGCGAGATCCGCTTCGGCCTGCTGCAGCGCCACGCGGGCTTGCACGACGGCGGCGGCGTTTTGAAGGGGTATCGTCTTTGAGGTGCGCAACGCGCGGCTGCGGGCGGCCACATAGGTTGCGGATGCCGTCGCGGCATTCGCCTCGACTTGCGGATTGACGATCGTCGCGAGCAGCTCGCCCGCTTCCACGTGCTGACCGGGACGGACGAGCAGCGCTCCAAGATTCCCGGAGATGCGGGCTGCGAGAATGGCCAGATGCGGGGCTTCGATTTGTCCCGTTTCGGGCAACCGCGTCTGGAAAGGTCCGCTCGTGACTTTTGCGGTGCGCACGCCGAGCGCGTGCGCGCGCGTACGATCCACGGCGACGCCCAGTCCGATGACGACGGCAACGCCGCAGACGAGAAGCGCGATGCGCGCGGGGCGGTTCATCCGTTTGCCGCCACTGCCTGCACCGGACTGTACGTGCCGAGCGAGATGCGTAATTTCAAGAGCGACAAGAGATATCTCGCGCGCGCGTCCTGCAGGGCGGTTTGCGCTCCCAAAGCCTGCTGCTGCGCGGAGCGAGCGTCGGCGAACGAGATCACGCCGCTGCGATACTGAAGTTGAGCGATGCGCGCTGATTCATCTCCCGCGGAGGCGGCGGCCTTGGTGTATGCAAGCGACGCCAGTGCCGCTTGTGCGGAGCGGAAGTTCGAGCGCACGTCTAGCTCGACCGAGCGCTTCGCGCTGTCGAACGCCGCGGTAAGCGCATCGATCTGCGCGCGTGCCGCCCGGTGTGCTGAACGCCTGGTTCCCCAGTCGATGATGGGAAGGCCCAGCGTCGCCGTTGCGCCGACCGCCCAAAAACCGGGATTGCCGCGCGGCGGTAACGGCTGCAGCGGTAAGCCGGCGGCGGCTAGGAGCGGATTGATCTGTTCCGCCGACGCTAGTTCCGTGCCATATGCGGTCGGCGAGAATTGGTTGCCGAAGGCGGCGTTGAGCGATATTTGCGGGTAGAGGTCGCTGTCGATCGCGCGGTTTGCCAGCAGCGCCGCGCCGAGCTGCGCGCCGGCCGCCGCGATGTCCGGCCGGCTCTTTTCCGCCAGCGCGATCATCTCCGCGAGCGGCGCCTTTGGGAACGCCGGCTCGGGAAGCGTTTGGGGAATCGCAAAGTCGGTGTCGAGCGGCGCGCCGATTTTCTGTGCCAGCGACTCGCGGGCGTTTTGCGCGTCCGCGTCGTCGGTCGCAAGGGTTGCTTCAGCCCGCGCCTCGGCGGATTGCGCGCGCAGCACGTCGACGCCGGCCACGCGCCCGACGCGCTCGTTGACCTGCGCGATCGCCAGCAGCGTCTGCTGGTAGAGCCTGTCGCCGCGATCGACCGCGACCGCAAAGCGCTTGTTCGCCAGCGCGTAGTACGCGGACGCCACGTCGATGGTTTCCTTATCCTCGGCGCGCCGAAGATCGAGGCGAGCGGCTTCCATTTCTCGTTTGGCTTCCTGTGCCTGGAGCTGCGAAAGGCCGCCGTTCCAAAGATTCCACGTCGAGCTGACCTGTGCGGTATTCAGCGAGAACTCCGGCGTCGGCGAGATCCCGTATTGCGCGAACTCACCGGGCATGTTGTAGGTCTTCGCCAATTGACTTTGCAGCTGTCCGCCCACGCTGGGCAATTCAGCGGCATGTAATTTGACGTAGTCCGCCTCGGCTCGCGCAACCGCGGCGCGCCGGGTCAAGAGCGTGGGATCGTGTTTGAGCGCGTACGCGACGGCATGCGGCAGGTCCAGCGTTAGAATTGCCGCCGCAAGATACATGGCGATCAACGCTGGGACGCCTCAGCGCGCAAACGCCGCCGCCCACGCCGCACCGGCGAAGAGCAGGCCGAGTGCCGTGAGCCACGCAGTCGAGCGGCGAAAGGCGGTAACGCCGGTCAATCCGAGCGCGAGAATGACGGTTGCCCAAATCGAAAAAGGCGAGAGGGTCGAGAGAAACGTCGTGACCTTGCCCGTAGCGCCGGGTACCAGCCACGCCGCGGTGGGGATGGCACCGATGAAGTCCGACTGCGTGCGATAGCCGTCCGGCGAATGCAGCGCGACGACGGCGCCGATGACGACCGATCCGATGCCGATTGCGATGAACTGAACGTGTGCCGTCAGCGAAAATATCTGCGCGAACCCGGCCTTCGAGCCGACTACCGAGCGAACCGCGAACAAAATCGCGGCTTCCACCAGGTCTACGACGGGAACGATGACGAGGGAGAATACCCACGTGAAGTTGGCGAACGTGACCGCGGCGCCGACCATCTTTTGCATCTGCGCGGCGGCGCGATCCGGCGGCAAGCTCGCGATGTGCGGATCGGTCGCCAGCTGGGCCATGTACGAGGTTGCGATCATGTGGCGCAGCGCGGGCGTTCCGAGCCAGCCACCGAGGGACGCGAGGACGATGGTTATCGCAATCGCCCATCCCCACGGTGAACGCTCACGAATCGCGGCAAAGGCCTCCTCAGGCGCAATGAGCGCAGCGGCGAGCGTTGAAAGCGCGCTCCAACGCACCGACCCGGTAGCATCCATGAACGGAGAATTGTCTTAGCCGCCCCCGGCTGACAGTCATTTCGCCTTGAGCTCGCCTTTGAGCAGGTCGTCGATCGGGATCTGGCGCGTTATGGCGGCTCGGACGCGCTCGAGCTGACGGAGACGAAGCTCGTCCCACTGGAGTCGCAGCATCATCGCCGACCGGTGCAGCGCGCGGCGGCTGAACAGGTTCCCGGCGTATGCTTGGGCCGCAGCACGGGGAGGCGTATGGGCGGGTACCGGCGCAGGCGTATGGTGGACGACGGGAGCGCTCCGGAGAAGAACGACGGCGAGGATGAATAGCAGCATGCAGCAACCCTCCACACACCGCATTCACGCCGTGGCCGCGCACGGCAAGGGGTCCGGCCTCTGAACGATTACGTCGTCCCGCCGCCGCCGGCCGAGCCGTACGTCCGGATAATTCCGCTCGGGGGCTGTGGCGAGATCGGCCGCAACATGACCTTGCTCGAGACCAACGACGACCTCGTCGCCGTCGACTGCGGTCTCATGTTCCCCGACGACGAGATGCTCGGCGTCGATATCGTCATCAACGATTTCACGTACATTCGCGAGCGCGCCGACAAGCTCCGAGCGGTGCTCGTGACGCACGGGCACGAAGATCACATCGGCGGCATTCCTTATTTATTGCGGGAGTGGAAGGTCCCCATCGTCGGCACGTCGCTCACTCTGGCCCTGATCCGCGCGAAGCTGCGCGAGCAGCCGGCGCACGAGCCGACGTTCATTACGGTGAAGCCGGGCGACCGCGTTCGCTACGGCACGATCGAAGCCGAGTTCATCCACACCACCCACTCGGTCGCCGGCGCGTGCGCGCTCGCGCTCCGCACGCCCGTCGGCACCATCTTTCACACGGGCGACTTCAAGTTCGACCAGACGCCCGTCGACGGCGAGCCCGCGGATTTCAGCGCCATCGCTCGCCTCGGTGAAGAAGGCGTCGTCTGCATGCTCTCCGACAGCACGAACGCGGAGCGCGCGGGGCATACGCTGTCGGAACGCCTGGTCGGCGAGGCGTTCTCGAATATTTTCTCGCGCGCGACCGGGCGTATCATCGTGGCGTCGTTTGCGTCGAACGTGCCGCGCATCCAGCAGGTCGTCGAGCAAGCCGTTCGCTTCGAGCGCAAAGTCGCGTTCTTGGGCCGTTCTATCGAGAACGTCGTGCATTTTGCCAGCGAACTGGGATATCTCCGCATTCCTCCGGGAACGCGCATCCGCGTCGAAGAGATCGATGATTATCCCCACGAGCAAATCGTCGTGATGACGACCGGCTCGCAGGGCGAGCCGATGTCGGGGCTCTCGCGGCTCTCGGTGCGCGACCATCCGCGCATGCGAATCGTTGCCGGCGACACCGTCGTGCTCAGCGCGACCCCGATTCCCGGGAACGAGAAAGCCGTCAGCCGCACGATCAACAACCTCTATCGCTTGGGCGCGATCGTCTATCACGGTTCGTCCGGGCCGGGAGCGGCGGCGTCGCATCCGGCGCACGTCTCCGGTCACGCGTCGCAAGAAGAGCTGCTGCTCATGCTCAATCTCGTGCGGCCCGAGCACTTCATCCCGGTCCACGGCGAGTACCGCATGCTGGTGACGCATGGGAAGCTCGCCCAGCGCACCGGCGTGGAGCATCAAAACATCTTCGTCTGCGAGAACGGCGACATCATCCAATTCACGGACGAGATGTCGGGAAAAGTCGGCAAGACGTACGGCGGCAACGTCTTCGTCGACGGCTCGGGTGTCGGCGATATCGGCGATGCCGTCTTGCGCGACCGCCGGCATCTCAGCAGCGACGGCATCATGATGGTCGTCGTCACGATCGATGCCGAAGAAGCGAAGATCATCGGCGAGCCGGATCTCATCTCGCGCGGCGTCTTTTACATCCCAGATTCGAACGGCGTCATGGACGAGCTGAAAACCGAACTGCGCGGCATCCTGGAGCGCTGCTCGACCGAAGGAATCCGGGACGTGCACAACGTCAAGGAGCACATCCGCGACGGGCTCTCGCGCGCCATCTACACGCGCTCCAAACGACGCCCGATCGTCGTCCCCGTCGTGATGGAGGTGTGAGCCTCGCGGCGGCTGCTCCCGAGCAGCTCTCGCTCTCGCGCAGTTACGGTCTCGACGTCTGGCTTCGGATACGGCGCAATCCGGCGGCGCTCGTCGGGCTAACGATCGTGCTGGTGCTGCTCGTCGCGGCGATTTTTGCGCCGGTGATCGCGCCGGCCGATCCGCTCGCGCAAAATCTCGGCGCGGGCGCCCAGCCGCCGAGCTGGCATCACCTCTTCGGAACCGACAAGCTGGGCCGCGATATGTTCTCACGCATATTGTACGGCGCGCGCATCTCGATCCGGATCGGCTTCGTCGCGGTCGGGCTGGCAATGAGTGCCGGATCGGCGATCGGTCTCGTCGCCGGCTACGCCGGCGGGAAAATCGACGCCGTGCTCATGAGCGCGATGGACCTCATGCTCGCGTTTCCGTCCATCATCTTGGCGATCGCGATCACGACGCTCTTGGGCCCGAGCATCAACAATCTGATGATTGCCGTCGGCATCGTCTACATTCCGCAGTACGCGCGGCTGTGCCGCTCCTCGGTGCTCGCGGTAAAGGACGTGGAATTCGTCGAAGCGGCGCGCGCGCTGGGAGCCTTCGCGCCGCGGATCGTGCTGCGGCACGTGCTGCCGAACGTCTTGGCGCCGCTGCTCGTCCAAGCCACGCTGGGTATCGCCACCGCGGAGCTGGAAGCTGCCGGACTTTCGTATCTCGGGCTCGGCGCGAGACCGCCGACGCCCGAATGGGGCGCGATGCTCAACGACGCGCGTGATTACTGGCTCTCGGCCCCATGGGCGTTGATTTTTCCGGGCACGGCGATCACACTCGTCGTCCTCGGCTTCAATTTGCTCGGCGACGGCTTGCGTGACGCCCTGGACGTCAAGCTTCGCTAGCTAAGACGCAGCAGAATGCTTCCACAACTTTAGCGGTTGCACGCTGATCGCGACCAGCTTGCCTGAAGGAAGTTTGGCCGCCTTGATCTCGACGCGTTCGCCCGCTTTCAACGACTTGCCGTACGGACGGACGATCGTCGAACCGTTCATGGCAACGGTCGTTCCGTTGTGCAGCGTCAGGCTGCTGTGATGCACGCTGCGAATCACGCCCGCCTCCCAGGTGGTTGGGTTGGGGAGCGGGTTCGACCCATACGGATTGAGCGGCGAAGCCGACGCGGCAAACGGCGCCGCAAGCGACAATGCTGCGGCGATGGCGCCGGCGAGAATGGTCCGTGATTTCAACATGAGCGATACCGACCTTTCCGAGCTGAGCGTTGGTTCGCGCCCGATACGTTCTTCAGCTTTCCGCGGCGAGACGGAGGCTGAAACGCGTTGGCTCGGTGCCCGTTCGTGCCGAGCCGTCGCCGGCGCTGCGCACGAAATCTGGCGAAAAAATCTCGTCGTCGATTGCAACACGCGCAAAATGCCAAGAAGACAGACACGCGAATTTCAACCAGCGGCCGACACCAGCCAAATTCCCGCACCCAGACGTAATTCCGAGGGCCCGGCGTGACGGCGATATGCCTGCGCGATGGCTTTGATCGCGGCTTCCTTCTTGTCAGGATCGGCATCTGCGAGCAGTCGCGCGGTGGGTCCCATGGTTGCGGACTCACGCGCCGTCGCATCGATGTCGGCGGTCTTGCCGAGCAGCAAGTCTTCGTCGTGCCGGACGATTTGAACGTGCGAGAATCCGGCCGCGCCGAGAATTCGCTCGATACGCTCGGATTCGCAGAACGCCAAGGGTCCGGGCGCATCCGGCGGCGCGGGTGGGAGCGGCGGAGAAAACGGCGTTGCGGCTTCGAGCGGGACGCTGAAGAACGGATTCGCCTCGAGGTCGCGCCAGCACGCGAAGGCGAGCCCCCCTCCCGGCGCGAGGGCGCCGCGCAGATTCGCGAACGCCGCAACCGGATCGCGGAAAAACATCACGCCGAACTGCGAAAAGACCAAGTCGAACCGCTCGGCGCCGAAGTCATAGGTTGCCGCGTCGGCGAGGATCAGCCGCACGTTGGGCAGCGTTGCAGCTGCCAGCGCCTCCTCCGCGACGCCGAGAAGCGTGGCCGACACATCCAGGCCGACGACGCGTCCCGTCGGGCCGGCGCGGCGCGCCAGCTCGAGCATCGTGCCCGCGCAGCCGCACCCGGTGTCGAGAATGCGCTCGCCGGGCCGAGCCGCGGCAAATCGCAGCAACCGCGCCGTGATCGGCGCGATGATGGCGGCGATCCGCGGCGCATTGACCTTCCAGCGCGCTCCGCCTTCGTTGTTCCAGTACGCGATCGGGTCGACGGCAGCCACAGCCCGGGGGGTTCGGGCAAGGCTGGCTGCCGCCCCCGCCGAACCAAGAGCCTCAATGTCGTCTCGCGTACGCCGGAAACCGGCGGCGAGATCGCGGCTCCGCCAAAACGGCGAGCTTGTCGGTATCGCAGCCCTGGGGCTCGCGGTCTTCTTTGGGATCGCTCTGGCCTTGCCGTCCTCGCGAGCCGGGCTCGTGGGTTCGCTGACGGTTTGGACGCTGCATGCGTTGTTCGGCAGAGCCGCCGTCTATTTTCCGGTGCTGATCGGTCTCGCCGGCGCAATCGTCTTTCTCGAAATCAACGTGCCGCAGATGATCGCCGTGCTGGGCGGCGGCGCGCTCGGATATTTCTTGATCGTCTGCGCGGTGTACGGCCCGCTGGGCGGCGTCGTCGGAAATGGACTGTGGCGAGGGCTGCGCTCGCTGTTCGGCGATCCGGGCGCTTTCATTACGATCGTGCTTGCGACGCTCGCGCTGACGGTATGGCTGACGAACGTGTCGCTGAAGCGCGCCATCGGCTGGACGATCGTGCGCGTAATGTCGCTGGTGCGGATGCTGCGCGCGCGCGCTCCCGCCGCTGCGTCGCGGCCGCAGCTTCCGGTGCTGGCGGGGCCGCAAACGCTGCGCGAAGCATTCGACTTGCCGGCGCCCGCGCAACAAGAAGAAGACGCGCCCGCGCCGATCGTCCCGGTGCCGTCCTACACGATCGTCGACACCATCGTTCCGTCACCGACACCGACGACGATCGAGCCGCGCGTGTTGCACGAAGAAGTCGAACAGCGCGAAGATGACGACGAGGACGAAGACGACGGCGGCGCTGAAGACGAAGTCGAGGACGAAGAGCTGGAGGACGATGAGCTCGAGGACGGCGAGCTCGATGATGATGATGAAGAGGAGGCCCTGACCGGCGAATACGTCCCCGCCGAGCCGATTGCCGCGACCGACTATCGTTTGCCGGACCTCGGTATCTTCGATCCGCCGCAGGCGCAGAAATCCGACGACGCGAGCCGCGCGGTGCTGCTCGAGGACACGCTGGCAAGCTTCGGCGTCGGCGCGAAAGTCACGCACATCGAACGTGGGCCCGCGATCACGCGCTACGAGCTCAAACCTGAGCGCGGCGTCAAGATCGCTCGAATCTCGGCGCTCGCGGACGATCTCGCGCTGGCGCTCGCCGCGACTGCGGTTCGCATCGAGGCGCCGATTCCCGGCAAGTCCGCGGTCGGAATCGAGGTTCCGAATGCGACGGTCTCGGTCGTCGCGGTTCGCGAGATTCTGGACGCGCTGCCGCATCGCGGCAGCGTTCCACCGCTGGCGATGGCGCTCGGCAAAGATATCACCGGCCGTCCGGTGATCGGCGATCTCGGCAAGATGCCGCATCTGCTCGTCGCCGGCGCAACCGGCTCCGGCAAGAGTGTCTGCCTCAACACGATCATCGCCTCGCTGCTCGTGTCGGCGACGCCCAAGCAAGTGCAGCTGTTGCTCGTCGATCCCAAGCGTGTCGAGCTGATCGTCTACAACGGCATCCCCCATCTGGTCACGGACGTCGTCACCGATCCGCGCATGGCTGCCGGTGCGCTCTTCGACATGACGAAGAAGATGGACGAGCGCTACGAGCGCTTCGCGCGCGCCGGCGTGCGCAAAATCGAAGAATACAATGCGAAATATCCCGACGAGCAGCTGCCGTACGTCGTGATCGTCATCGACGAGCTCGCCGATCTCATGCTGGTTGCGCCGGCAAAGGTCGAAACGTCGATCTGCCGGCTCGCGCAGCTTGCGCGTGCGACGGGGATCCATCTGGTCGTTGCGACGCAGCGGCCTTCCGTCGACGTCATCACCGGGATCATCAAAGCGAATATCCCGTCGCGTATTTCGTTTGCCGTCTCCTCGCAGGTAGACTCGCGCACGATCCTCGACATGCCCGGCGCGGAACGGCTCCTGGGGCGCGGCGACATGCTCTATCTTCCGATCGATGCTCCCAAGCCGGTGCGCGTGCAAGGCGCGCTGATCACCGTCGGCGAGGTGAATCGCCTGGTCGCGCATTGGTCCGCACAGGCGAATCCCGAAAACAAAGTCGACATGGAGATCGTTCCCATGGGGGACGACGAGGAGCGCCGCAATCTCGATCCGCTGGCGTACGAGGCCGCGAAATTCATCATCGAAACGAACTTCGCGTCGACGGCGCAGCTGCAGACGCGATTCTCCATCGGCCATCCGCGCGCGGTGCGCATCATGAAGCAGCTCGAGGAGCTCAAGGTCGTCGGACCTCACGAAGGCACCAAGCCGCGCCGCATTCTGCTCAGCCTCGGCGAGCTCGAGACGATCTCTGCGCGCTTGGGCAAGGGCAACGGGCAGACCGACCTCTTTGCGTCCTGATCCTCGCCCGGAGCGACGACGCGCGCGGCGTGCCGGAGTCGAAGGACACCCAATAGGGGTAAGGGTAGCCAGACCCGCCATATAAGAGGAACCGAGAGAACTCTCGCAGAGTGACAGAGCAAAGCATGCCCGCAATCAGCCCCGACCCCGCGCTCCGCTCGATCGAGCATAAAGTCGACGAGGGCATCCCGCTCTCGCTCGAAGACGGAATGGCACTTTGGCGCACGCACGATTTACATTCGCTCGGCCGAATGGCGACGCGCCAAAAAGAGCGCAAGAGCGGAAAATTCGTTTACTACGTTCTGAATCGTTATATCAATTCGACGAACGTATGCTACGCGAACTGCAAGTTCTGCTCGTTCGCAAAGGGCGAAAAAGAAGATGGCGCGGTGCGCATGTCGGCGGACGAAGTCTTTGCCAAGGTTTTCGAGACGGGCAGCAACTTCAATCAAATTCACATCGTTGGCGGCCACGACCCGCGTCAGCTCTCGCTGGATTATTGGCTGCCGCTGATGCGGCGCTTCAAAGAGAGAATTCCGCACGCGCAGCTCTCTCTCTTCACGGCGGCGGAGATCGACTATCTGGCGCGCCGCCACCGGCTCTCGCATCACGACACGCTGGTGAAGCTGCGCCAAGCCGGTCTGGACAACATCAACGGCGGGGGAGCCGAGATCTTCAGCGAGCGCTTTCGCAAGCTGGTTTGCCCCAACAAAGTCGGCACGGCCGATTGGCTCGCCATTCACGAGGAAGCGCACCGCGTCGGCATCGCATCCAACGCGACGATGCTGTACGGAACGATCGAGACGCTCGAGGAGCGCCTTCAGCATTTGATCCTCTTGCGTGAGTCGCAGGAACGCTCCCCGGGCTACAACGCGTTCATTCCGCTCGCGTTTCATCCGGACGGCAACGAGCTCTCGGATTGCGGGTGGACGCACGGCCTCGATGACATAAAGATGTTTGCGATCGCGCGCTTGATGCTGCAAAACTTCGATCACATCAAGGCATACTGGATGATTCAGGGGCTCAAGATTTGCCAGGTGGCGTTGCAGTTCGGCGCCGACGACATGGACGGCACGCACGGCTCGACCGACGAAGAGCGCATCTACCACAGCGCCGGCACGCGTTCGGGGCAGCACGTCGACGACCGCGAGTTTCGCCGCCTGATCGAGGACGCCGGCTACATTCCGGTGCGCCGCAATTCGACGTATGACGTCTTTCCCTATGATTGGAAACCCGAGGACACGCCGCAAGGCGAACTCGCAATTGTCTGATGGCGTGCGCTGCGGGCGGATCGTTTACACCAACGATCTGCCGCTCTACGCGGCCTTCGATGCGGGTACCGTAAAATTTCCGGGCACGCTGCACAGCGACGTCCCCGCGCGCCTGAACTTCGAGCTCATCCGCGGCAACCTCGACATGGGGCCGATGAGCGCCGCCTTTTATGCACGGCACGCCGACGAGCTGACGCTGATCGATGGGCCGTGCGTGGGCGCGCGGGATTACGCGCGCTCGGTCGTGCTCGTGTCGCAATCCGCCCCGCACGTGCTCGACGGTGCCGAGATCGCGGTGACGCGCGAGTCCGCGACGGCTCGAGCGCTGCTGCAGATTCTTCTCGAACGGCGCTACGGCGTGCGCGCGGCATTTGCATCGACCGATGATCCGATGTATGCCGCGCAAATGCATCAGCCGACGCTGGTGATCGGCGATCAAGCGATCGATGCGCGGGAGCGCTTCGATGCGGCGAGCTGCTACGATCTTGCACACCTTTGGCACGAATGGACGGAGGCCGACATGGTTTTTGCGGTGTGGGTCATGCGCCGCGATTCGTACGAGCTGAACCCCAAAGCGCTCGAAGCCGCGATCGCCGCGCTTGCGCAAGCTCAGACGTGGGGTGAAAGCCATCTTGGCGAGGTAGTCGCGCGCGCGCAGCAAATCCGCCGGCGTCCGGAAGGTTTTTACGAGCGGTACTACACCGACGCGCTCAATTTTCATCTGGATCTCTCCGCGCGCGCGGGCCTGGCGCGCTTCATCGCAGAGATGGATGCCGTCGGTCTGCTCCCGGGCGTGCTGCGCAGCCCCGAGGTGGCTCGTGCAGCTTCTTAGTTTGCTCGACCGGGCCGCCGCCGGCGGGCGGCTCACGTTCGACGAAGGCGTGAAGCTGTATCGAGAAGCGCCGTTTGCGGAGCTCGGCGCGGCGGCGCACGCACGCCGCATGAGCCTGCATCCCAAAGACGTCGTCACCTACGTGATCGACACGACGATCAACTACACCAACGTCTGCAACGTCCACTGCACGTTCTGCGCGTTCTTCCGGCCCGAAGGACACGACGAAGGCTACACCATGTCGCACGACCAGGTGCTCGAGCGCGTGCGCTATGCGATCGACCAAGGTGCGACCCAGATCATGATTCAGGGCGGCGTCAACCCCGAGCTGCGCCTAGAGTGGTTCGAGCGCTTGTTCTCGCGCGTCCGCGCGGCGTATCCGGACGTCGATCTCCACTCGCTCTCCGTCTCCGAGATCACGGGTCTCGCGCGCATCGAGCAGATGTCGCCGCGCGCAATCCTCGAACGTCTTCGTGCGGCCGGGATGAAATCGCTGCCGGGCGCCGGGGCGGAGATCTTGGTCGAGCGCGTGCGCAAGCGCATCTCGGCCCGCAAGGTGCGGCCCGAAGAATGGATCGGCGTCATGCGCGACGCGCAGCAGATGGGCATGCCGACGACGGCGACCATGATGTTCGGCTCGATCGAGACGCCCGAGGAGCGCATCGAGCATCTCGACGTCATCCGCGGGCTGCAAGACGAAACCGGCGGCTTTACCGCGTTCATCCCGTGGTACTACGTGCCGTGGAAGACGCCGTTGCGCGGCCGCGAGGCGACCGGCCTCGAATACTTGCGCGTGCTCGCGATCTCGCGGTTGTACCTCGATAACGTCGCGCACCTCCAAGCCTCGTGGCTGACGCCCGGTCTGAAACTGGGTCAGCTCGCGCTCTTCTACGGCTGCGACGACATGGGGGGCACGATCATCGAAGAACGCGTCGTCAAAGACGCGGGGTCGACGAACGAAGCCACGCGCAAGCAGCTCGAAGAGCTCATCATCGGTGCCGGGTTTCGCCCCGCAATCCGCGACACGTACTGGAACCTGCGCGAGGACGTCGGTCTGGCAATCTCGACCCCGCGGTAGCTGGTAAAAGCGCACCCTACAAGGCGGCGCTTATCGTCGCGCCGCCCAGCACTTCCTCACCGTCGAGGGCCAGCAGCGCGACGAGCTGCCCCGGCGCGACGGCGCGCTGCGGCTCGTCAAACTCCAGGTGCAGGACGGAATCTTCGAGCGTTGCGGTCGCGCGAACCGGCGTTGCGCGATAGCGAATCATCGCGAGCACGTCCGTCCGTCCGTCGAAGCGCTCCGGCCGAATCAGATTGACCTCGTTTGCAAGCAAACCTGACGACAGCAAATCTTCTTCGCGGCCGATGACGATCGTGTTCGTCGACGCATCGATGCGCGTGACGTAGCGCGGAGCGTCCGTTCCGCCGAGGCCCGCGCGCTGGCCCACGGTATAGCGAGCGATGCCTTCGTGCGCGCCGACGATTGCGCCGGCGAGATCGCGAATCGCCCCCGGCGTGCCGTTGCCGTAGCCGCGCTGCGCCAGCAGCTCTCGATAATCGCCGCCTTCGACGAAACAGATGTCTTGCGACTCCGGCTTGTCGTGCACCGGCAAGCCGAGGCGCGCAGCATGCGCGCGCGTTTCTTCCTTGGTGAGGGAACCCAGCGGCAGCAGCAACCCCCCAAGCTGCGCGGGCGACAGCTGCGCGAGCGCGTATGCTTGATCTTTGGCGCTCGTTCCGCGAAAGAGCCGCACGCGTTCGCCGTCGTGCTCCAGGCGCGCGTAATGCCCGGTTGCGACGTAACGCGCGCCGAGCCGATCGGCGTAGCTGCGTAAGGTGCCGAGCTTGACGAAATTGTTGCACGCCACGCACGGATTGGGGGTGCGTCCGCTCAGATAATCCTGCGCGAAGCGCGCGACGACGTTGCGTTGGAACGTCTCTTCGAAATGCAGCACGTAGTGCGGGATTCCGAGCACCGCGGCGCTGCGGCGCGCGTCGTCGAAATCGTCGGCGCCGCAACACGATTTCGCGTACGACGGTTTGCTCGGCGCATACATCTGCATCGTCACGCCGATGACGTCATAACCCGCTTCGGCAAGCAAGCCGGCGGCGACCGCGGAATCGACCCCGCCGCTCATCGCGGCGAGCACGCGCGTCCGCTCTGCGCTCATACTCAGGGGGAATGCTCCCGGGCGGCGCCAAGTTTCACGTAATGCCCTCGCTCGGCGATGAGTTTCGTGTTGCTCGAGAAGCACGCGGTCTATCGCTCTCGGACGTCGCCGAACAGCTGCACATCCGCTCCACCTATCTGCAAGCGATCGAAGAGGAAGACTGGCCGGTCATCGGAGCCCCCGTGTATGTCAAGGGCTTCCTTCGCACGTACGCGCGTTTCTTGGGCGTCGATCCCCAGCACGCGATCGAGTCGTTCACGGCCGGCGCACCTGCAGCCCCGCCGAGCAAGCAAGCTTGGACGCCGCCGGGGTCCGCGGGCCTGGCAGGCGAACGCCGCGGCCCGTCCCTGTGGGCGTGGCTGTCCGGCCTCGCCGCGCTCGCTCTCCTCGCGTACGTTGGCTACGGCTATTACCAGTTGAAAACGGGGCCGCCGGCGCAGCCGGCCACGCCGAAGGTCGCCGAGCGGGCGGCCGGCACGCTTACGCCGCCGCCGTCCGCCGCACCGCGGCCGAGCGCCGCCGCCGAGCCGGCGCCGCGGTGGACGGGCAACGGCGTCGCAATGCGCTTCACGCAAGTCTCCTGGGTGCGGGCGATCGTCGACGGGCACGTTGTCATGGAGGGGGAGTTCCCACCGGGAACCCATCGCGAGTTTACGGGAAGGCACGTGCGCCTGCTCGTCGGCAATGCCGGCGGCGTCGAGGTCAGCGTGCCGGGACAACCGACCAGGATTCTCGGTTCACCGGGTCAAGTCGTCGAACGCGATTACACCCTCAGGACAGCACAGCATGGCAAATGAATCGTCCTTCGACGTGGTTAGCCGCGTCGATCGGCAAGAGCTGGAGAACGCGCTGAACCAAGCACGAAAAGAGATCGAAGGCCGTTTCGACTTCAAAAACTCCAAGACGTCGATCGAGAGCACGGAGAAGGACATCACGGTCGTCAGCGACGACGAGCTCAAGCTCAAGAACGTCCTCGATATCATTCAAACGCGCGCCGTGCGGCGCGGCATCTCGCTCAAAGCATTCGAGTACGGCAAGGTCGAGCCGGCCGCGCAGAATACGCTGCGCCAGAAAATCACGCTGAAGATGGGCATCCCCAAGGATAAGTCTAAGCCGATCCTCGACGCGATCAAAGCCTCCAAGCTGAAGGTCACGGCACAATTCCAGGGCGACCAGATCCGCGTCGCCGGAAAGTCCAAGGACGACCTTCAAAAGGTCATCGTCTTGCTCAAGAACCTCGAGTACGAGCTGCCACTGCAGTTCGTGAATTACCGCTAGCCCGTCACGCAGCGCCTGTGATAAGGTAAGGCGTCGTGCGCACGTTTTCGCTTGTCTCGCTCGGCTGTGCGAAGAATCTGGTCGATTCCGAGGTCATGATCGGCAAGCTCGGCATCGCCGGATGGCGTTACGTTCCCAGCGCGCCCGAGGCCGATGCCGTCGTGATCAACACCTGCGCCTTCATCGATCCGGCCAAAGCCGAATCGACCGAGACGATCCTCGAGCACGCAGCCTCGAAGCGCCCCGGTCAGCTTCTGATCGTCGCCGGCTGTCTCTCCCAGCGCTTCGGAGAGCAATTGCGCGCGCTCATCCCCGAAATCGACGGCATCGTCGGAACCGGCGCGTATGCCGGGATTGCGGACGTTCTTACCGAGGCGGCCGAGGGAATGCAGCCCGTACACCTCGGCTTCGAAGCCGAGCCGGAGCACGATTTTCTTCCGCGGCTGGTCACGACGCCGCGCGCAACGGCGTATCTGAAGATCGCGGAAGGCTGCGACCATCCATGCACGTTTTGCATCATCCCGCAATTGCGCGGAACGTTTCGCTCGCGCAGCGAGGAATCGATTCTCGCTGAGGCGCGCGCGCTCGCAAGCGGCGGCGCCAAAGAGCTGGTTCTCATCGCGCAGGACAGCTCGATGTGGGGACGCGATCGCGGCCTGCGCCGCGGCGGCTTGGCGTCGCTCCTCGCCCGGCTGAACGACGTCGAGGGCATCGAATGGATTCGTCTGCTCTATCTCTATCCCGCGACGGTCGATCGCGAGCTGATCGAGGCGATTGCGACGTTGCCGAAGGTTTGCACCTACATGGACATGCCGCTGCAGCACGCCCATCCTGAAATGCTGCGCGCCATGCGGCGGCCCTCCACGGGCGAGCGGTATCTCGAAATCATCGACGCGTTTCGCCGGCGCGTGCCGGGCATCACGATGCGCTCGACGTTCATCGTCGGCTTTCCGGGTGAGCGCGAAGAGCACGTTGACTACCTGGAAGCGTGGCTGGGGCGAGCGCGGCTGGACCGCGTCGGCTTCTTCGCCTACAGCCGCGAGGACGGCACGCCTGCCGCAAGCCTTTCCGGCCAGGTGGCAGAACGTGAGAAGCGCCGGCGGCTGCTGCGCCTGCGCGAGGCGGCGCGCGTTGCCTCCGAGCTCGCGCGTGCGCGGCGCATCGGTGACACCGTCCGGGTGCTGGTCGAGGGACGGAAGCGCGATCTGGTCTTCGGGCGCTCGATGGGCGAAGCTCCCGGCGTCGACGGCGTCATCCGGTTCCGTGCCGGCGAGCGCGCGGTCTCGCCGGGCGAATTCGTGGACGTTCGCCTCGAACGCGCGGGCGCGTTCGATTTCTACGGCTCGGCTGTAGCGGAGCTTTCAGCGGTTGTTTGACGACGTTCAACGGCGGCGACCGGCGTGGAAAAGGATCATCCCGATCGCGTCGCTGACAGCGCTGTTCGTTTTTTGCGTTGCAATCGGGTTTCTCGCCGTCCGTGCAAAATCGCATCACCGCACGATCCAGCAGGAGATCGTCAACCTCTTCATCCCGACGCCCGAGCAGGTCTTCGGCAAGGATCGCATCCAGGTGCTCGTGCTCGGCATCGACTACAACTACACCGACAACGATTTGCCGTTCTCGAAGGACGCGCGAAGCGACACGATTTTTGCGGTCACGCTCGACTTTCCGTCGCGCAGCATCAGCGAACTATCCGTCCCGCGCGACATGGGAGTCGTCTTGCCGAACGGCGGCGAGGACAAAATCAATGTCGCCTATGCGCTCGGCGGGCCGCGAGAGGCGGATCAAGTCATCGGGTCGTTTCTGGGGCTGCCCAAGAACGAGCACGGGACGTATTTCGACCGGTATATCGTCCTGCGCGTGAACGCCACGCGCGATCTCATCGATGCGATCGGCGGCATCGACCTCGACGTCATGAATTCCGATGCGCTCAAAGGCACCGGCCCCAATGGCCGCCTGGATTACGACGACAGCTGGGGCCATCTCCACATCCATCTGAAGCCCGGGATGCAGCACCTAGACGGCGAACAGGCCGTCGGCTACGCGCGCTTCCGGCACGATTGGTGCAGCGACCCGTGCCGGATCATGCGGCAGCAGCAAGTCATGCGCGCCGTCATCGAAAAGCTCAAGCACGACAAGCTGAACGACCTCGCGCACATCCGTGAGCTGCTCGACGTCTTTCGCCGCGACGTCGACACCAATCTGACGTTCAACGAGGAGATGAGCCTGGCGACCTCGTTTGCGGACGTGGATCAGAGTCAAATCAAGACGGCGCAGATTCCGTTCACCGGCGACAAAGAAATTGCGGCCGGCGACGTGCTGATTCCCGACGACGGTGCGAAGCAAAAACTCGTGCAGGAGCTCATGCTCGGTCCGCTCGGTCCTCAGCCGACGGTGCCGCCCTCGGTCGTTGCGGCGCTCAAACCCTCGCAGATTTCGGTTGACGTGCTCAATGGAACGGGCGTGAGCGGCGTGGCGGCCAAGTTCGCCGACGAGCTGCGCGCGAAAGGCTACAAGATCGGGAGCGTCGGTAACGCCCCTTCGTTCGATCACGTTTCTACGGAAGTGCTGGAGCATTCGAAGCTGCCGGGCGCCGGCGAGCGGCTGCGCAGCGACTTTGCGCAGCTCGCGCAAATGACGGTCCTGCCGGATCCGAACCCCGCGCCGGCGTCGGGCTGGAAGAGCGACGTAACGGTCGTCGTCGGGAGGGATTTCGCAAACGCTCAAGCGCGGTAGCCTCGCGGTCGCGCTGCTGATTGCGCTTGCAATCGGCTACACGGGATGGCGGCTCAATCGCCATGCCGTCGCGGTCCTCCAGCCGGTCTACATCTCGCGAACCGCCGATGCGCACGCGTTGCTCGATCCGCCGCTCAGCCGGCGGTGGCGCGCGATCTTCGGTCCGAGAGGCGCGCCGCCGGCTCGGCTCATCGCGCTGACGTTCGACGACGGCCCCTATCCCGTGACCACACCGCTTTTGCTCGATCGCCTGCACGATCTCGGCGTCCCGGCGACGTTCTTTCTCATCGGCGACGACGCAAAGCGTTACCCGGAGCTCACGCGCCGGATTGCCGAGTACGGCAATGAAATCGGCAATCACACGTACAGCCACCCCGATCTCGACAAGATTACGCCGCAGCAGGTGACTGCCGAGCTGACCGAGGCGAAGGACACGCTGGTACCGCTCAGCGGGGAACGATCGCCGGCACGGCTGATGCGCCCTCCGCATGGTCGCTTCACCGAAGCAACCGTGAAAGCCGCGCAAGCAGCCGGCTATGACGTGGTGCTTTGGTCGGATGCGCCCGGGGATTGGCACCCCACGACGACGGAGCAGCTGACGGCGCACATGCTGAAGTTCGCGACCGCCCCGGAAATTGCGATTCTGCACAGCGGCAGCCTGCCGACGATCGAGATGCTGCCGCAGGTCGTGCCCCGATTTCGTGCCGCCGGCTACCGGTTCGTGACGGTGAGCCAGCTCGTCCGGGCGGTGGGCCCGCAGGGAATAAACGACCGGGTGCACATCGAATTGAAAACCGACCCGCAGCCGGAACGTTAGAAGAACAGCATGGCCTTTTTGAAGTCGCTCTTCGATGCCAATGAGCGCGAAATTTCGCGCTTGGGGCGCACCGTCGAGCGCGTCAACGCACTGGAGCCTGAGGTCTCCGCGCTATCCGACGAAGCGCTCGCCGCCAAGACGGCAGAGTTCAAGTCCCGCCTGCAAGCGGGCGAGACGCTCGACGAGCTCATGCCCGAAGCGTTTGCCGTCGTTCGGGAGGCCGCGAAGCGCACGCTCGGCATGCGGCATTTCGACGTGCAGCTGATGGGCGGGCAGGTGCTGCACGAGGGCAAGGTCGCCGAGATGAAGACCGGCGAGGGCAAGACGCTCGTCGCGACGCTCCCGGTGTATCTGAACGCCCTTACCGGCCGCGGCGTCCACGTCGTCACGGTCAACGACTACCTGGCTAGGCGCGACTCCGAGTGGATGAGCCCCATCTACAAGTTTTTAGGGCTCTCCGTCGGCGTCATCCAGCACGACATGCAGGCGCCGGAGCGCCGCGCCGTCTACAATAGCGACGTCACGTACGTCACGAACAACGAAGTCGGCTTCGATTACCTTCGTGACAACATGGCCTGGCAGCTCGAAGACATGGTGCAGCGCGAGCTGCATTATGCAATTGTCGACGAAGTCGACTCGATTCTCGTGGACGAAGCGCGCACGCCGCTCATCATCAGCGGCCAAGGTCATGATGCCACCGAGTTATACGCAAAGTTCGCGCAGATCGTCCCGCGCCTGAAAAAAGACGAGGACTTCACCGTCGACGAGAAAGCGCACGCGGTCCCGATCACCGAGCAAGGCGTCGCGAAGGTCGAGAAGATGCTCGGGATCACGAATCTCTACGATCAGCGCAACATCGAGCTCACGCACCAGCTCAACGCCGCGCTCAAAGCCTGGCATCTGTTCCACAAAGAGCAGCAGTACATCGTCAAAGACGGTGAGGTAATCATCGTCGACGAGTTTACCGGGCGGCTCATGTATGGCCGCCGCTACTCGGACGGAATTCACCAGGCGATCGAAGCGAAGGAAGGCCTGAAAGTTCGCAGCGAGGATCAGACGCTCGCCACGATCACCTTCCAAAACTATTTCCGGCTATACGAAAAGCTGGCCGGCATGACGGGCACGGCTAAGACCGAGGAACGCGAGTTCCGCGAGATCTACGGGCTGGACGTCGTCGCCATTCCGACCAATCGTCCGGTGCGGCGCGACGATTTGGGCGATATCGTCTACAAGACCGAGAACGCTAAGTTCAATGCCGTCATCGACGAGATCGTGGCCGAGCACAACAAGGGCCGCCCCGTTCTCGTCGGCACGCGTTCGATCGAGAAGTCCGAGCGGCTGGCGGCGATGCTTCGGCGCAAAGGCGTCGAGTGCAACGTGCTCAACGCGAAATATCACGAGCAAGAAGCCGAGATCATCAAGGATGCCGGTCAGCGCGGCGCGGTCACGATCGCCACGAACATGGCGGGGCGCGGCGTCGACATCAAGCTCGGTGAAGGCGTCGCGGAGCTCGGCGGCCTGCACATCATCGGCACCGAACGCCATGAATCGCGGCGGATCGACAACCAGCTGCGCGGGCGCTCGGGACGGCAGGGCGACCTCGGATCGACGCGCTTCTATGTGGCGCTGGAAGACGAGATCATGCGGCTCTTCGGCGCGGAACGCATACAGAACATCATGAAGATGGTCGGCTTCAGCGACGAGACGCCCATCGAGGCGCGCATGATTTCGCGTTCGATCGAACGGGCGCAAAGCAAAGTCGAGAACCACAATTACGAGATTCGCAAGCAAGTTCTCGAATACGACGACGTCATGAACAAACAGCGCGAGATCATCTACGGCGAGCGCCGCAAGATCTTGCAAGGGGAGTCGATGCGCGACTTCATGCTGCAAACGCTGCACGACAAAGTCGAGAGCGCCGTCGACGAGCACGCATCCGGCGAGCGGCATCCCAGCGAATGGGATCTGCCGGCGATTTTGGATGAGCTCGAACCGATTTTCCCGGTCAAGGCGCACGTGACGGTGGAAGATCTTGAGAAGCTGGATCGGAACGAGATGAAGCAGCGCCTCGAGCAAATCGCCGTGCAGCTCTACGAGGCAAAAGAGGCCGAAGTCGGTGCCGATATCATCCGCATCGTCGAATCGCGCTACATCATGCTGCCCATCATCGATCGCATGTGGGTCGATCATCTCTACGTGATGGACGCGCTCAAGAGCGGCATCGGCCTGCGTGGTTACGGGCAGAAAGATCCGCGCGTCGAGTACGAAAAAGAAGCGTACGAGATCTTCGAAGACCTCAAGAACAACATCGCGGATGAAGCGATCAAGATGTTCTTCCACGTGCAGATCGAGCGCCAGGAAGCGCCGCCGCAAGCACCTGTTCCGACGCCGCCGGGGCTGGAGGCGATCCCGTCGGGGGAATTGTTGCCGCAGCCGGCCGTCGCTGCGCCCGCAGGCAATGGGTCGGCGCTGCCGGATGCGTCGCTCGAGAAGATACTTGGCCCGGTCCCCGGCCGCGCCTCGAAGCAGCAGATCCGAACGAACCGCGACGACGAGTCACCGGCCAAACCGGCCGCGCGCACGTCCGAGAAAGTCGGCCGCAACGCGCTGTGCCCGTGCGGCTCCGGCAAAAAATATAAGAAGTGCCACGGCGCCGCCGCCTAGAACGCATACGGCGATGAGTGACGCGCAACTGGCAGCGATCGAACGCTTGCGAGGGCGGCTCGCCGCGCTACGGGTGCGTCTTTGACGACGCGGGAAAGCGCCGAAGACTAAGCGAGCTGGAGCAACGCTCGCGCTCGGGCGACTTTTGGAACGACGCCCGGCAAGCGCAGCGGACGATGAAGGAGCTCTCGGACTTGCGTGAAGAGACCGAGCGCTTCAGCACGGTGGAAACGCTGCTCGACGATGCCGCCGAGACGCTCGAGGTGCTGGGCGATGAAGAGGGCGCGGCCGCGGAAGCGAACGCGGCGATCGAACAGGCCGAGCAGCAGCTCGAGTCGCTCGAGATGGCGGCGAATTTCGACCGCGAGTACGACAACCATAGCGCGATCGTCAGCATCAATGCCGGTGCGGGCGGCGTCGACGCCGCCGATTGGGCGCAAATGCTGGCGCGCATGTACGCGCGCTGGGCCGAGCGCAAGGGCTTTTCGCTTGCCGTCACCGACGAGTCTCCGGCCGAAGAAGCGGGAATCAAGTCGATCACGTTTTTCGTGCGCGGCCGCAACGCATACGGCTTGCTCGAAAGCGAGCGCGGAGTGCATCGTTTGGTGCGCATTTCGCCTTTCGATCAGCAGCACCGCCGTCACACCTCCTTCGCTTCCGTCGACGTGATTCCGGAGGTCGAAGCCGACGAGGATACGGGCGTCGAGATCAAGCCCGACGACGTGCGCATCGAGACGTACAAGTCGGGAGGTGCGGGCGGGCAGTACGTCAACAAGACCGAATCCGCAATTCGCATCATCCATATTCCGACGGGCATCGTCGTCTCTTCACAGCAAGAGCGCTCGCAGATGCAGAATCGCGAGGTCGCCATGAGCATCTTGCGCGCGAGGCTGGTTCAGCGTGAATATGACGAACGCATGGCGAAGCTGGACGAGCTGCGCGGCGAGCGGCGCGCCAACGAGTGGGGCTCGCAGATCCGCTCTTACGTTTTGCAGCCGTATTCGCTCGTCAAGGACCATCGCACCGGCGTAGAGACCGGTAATACCCAAGCCGTGCTCGACGGCGACATCGATCTTTTCATCTGGCCGTATCTTCAGCAACGCGGAAAGCTCGCGCGAGCGTAGTCTTGCCGATATTCGTTTGGGCGCTCACGGCCGCGTATGCGCTCATCTTCACGCTGCTCGGTGCATGGCGCTATGCCGTGCACCGGAATCTCGTCGATTTCGGCATTTTTGCGCAGACGATCGCCGGCGCGTTCGGCTGCTTTTGCAACGCGGTCGAGGGCAACCACTGGGCGTATCATTTCTCGCCGATCTTATATGTCGCGGGGGTGCTGCTGCGCATCGCGCCGTCGCCGTACACGATCGTCGCAATTCAAGCGTGCGCGTGCGCCTTGACGATTCCACCGGTTTATGGGATCGTCGCTCGCCATGCCGGAGCCGGCGCGGCCCGTTTCGCCGCCGTCGTCGTGTTTCTCTATCCGCCGCTCGCCGGGCTCACGTTCAACGACTTTCACGAAAACGGTTTTGCCCCCGCCGCGGTGGCCTGGATGCTGTGGGCGTTCGACGGCGACTATCTGGTCGCCGCAGCGCTGCTCGCGCTCGTGGTGCTTGCGATCAAAGAAGATCAGGCCGCGTTTCTCGCGGTCGCAGGCGCAATCGGTGCTTGGCGGTATCGGGGCTCGCGGCGCGGCAGGCTTTCGCTTTCGATCGGGATCGTCTCCGTGCTGGTGTTCGTCGGATTCTTCGCCGTTATTCAGCCGGCTTTTCGCGAGCACTGGTCGCCGGCGCGGTTCTACGCGTGGGACGCGCACGATGCAGCCGCGCTCTTTCCCGGCGGCATCCTCGAACGGTTGGGTTTTTTCGTGCTCGCCTTCGCGCCGCTGGCATTCTTACCGTTCCGTTCGAGGATGATATGGCTTGCCGCGGCGCCGCTGGCTGAAGTGCTCCTTTCGCGTAATTCGACGACGTTCACGATCGGCTCGCATTATGCCGGTGCCTGGATCGGCTACGTGCTGGTTGCGTTCGCGTTTGCGCTGCGTGAGTTGGAGCTATCGCGCGCCGCGGTGGCGCTGCGCTGGTGTGCCGCGCTGTGCGTACTAGAGCTGCTCGTTGCCGATCCGCTGCATCCGGGGCTCAATCTGCGCCCGTTGCAGCCCCGCGACCGCGCGTTGGATGCGGCGCTCGCACGCGTTCCGCACGATGTCCCGCTCGCGACGCAAGAAGAAGCGTACACGCATCTCGCGCTGAACGACCCGGACGCCGGATTGCTGCCTGAATTTGCCGACCGGCGGGTTTGCACGCCGCTCGTCCTCATCGACACGGCGTTCCCGGCGTCGGCGCGGCTCGAAGAATACGGGCAGACGTTGAGGGAGCTCGTGCAGCGGCGCGTGTACGTGCTGCTCGAGCGCCGGGGCGACGTCGAACTCTACCGTCGCACGCAACCCTGCCTCTATCGCGAATGAAGCAGCTCCTCGATTGCCTTTGCCGCGAGCTGCGGCCATTCGCCGGCCGCGCAGATGATTTCATAGGTTGCCGCCCACGGTCGCCAGCGGGCGACTTGGCGATCGAACTGCGGAATGGGTGGAAAGACCGCGACGACCGGTGTCCCCAGCATTCCGGCCAGATGCACGGCGCCCGAATCGGGTGCGACGACGGCGGCGGCGCGTGCGATCGCGGACTTCCACGGTTTGAGATCTTCGCAAAGTTGCAGCGGCACGCGCGTCGCGGCGGCAAGGCCCTCCGCGTACGCATGCTCGTCCGTCGACGCAATGAGGGAAAAGTTCGGCACGCGCGCGAGACGCGATGCGAGCGCGATCACCTGCCCTAAGGAGATTCCGAGCCGCTCCCATTTCGTGGTCGCCTGCAGCAGAACGCGTCCGTCCTTGGATTCGGCGTTCTCGAGGATCAGCGGCGCGAGCTGCGCCGGATCGCGCGAGGGCGCGCCGCCCAGCCACGGCTGCGCGAGCGACCAGATGACCTCGCACTCATGTCGTTTCTCGCGCGACAAGCCGGCCGAGCGAAAGACGACTCGCGTGAGATGCGCGCGGATCCACAGCGTCTTCAGTGGTTTTCCCCACCCGTTTGCGAATCCGGAGCGCACCGGCGCGCCGACGGCGCGCGCGAGCCGGTAGCCGCCGGGATCTTCGGTCGGCACCAGGACGCAGTCGTAATGCCGTGCTGCAAGCTCGCGGCCGAAGGCGCGAATCGCTGCGAGGTTTTCCGGTGCGCTGGAACGCAAAGCAAACGGCGCGACGTGCACCTGTCGCACGGCTCGTCGCGTGAAGATCGTCGCGTTGCGCTCGGTCGTTACCAGATCGACCGCAATGGCGCGGTCGGCCAACGCGCGAAGCAGCGGTGCAAGCGCAAGAGCATCCCCGATCGCGTCTAAGCGAACGATGAGGACGGACTGCGGGTAGGCTGTCGGCACCGGCGAATAACTCCACACGGATGATCGCCCCCGAAAATGTCGTCACCTTCGAACGCATCGAAGGCTACCGCGTGCTCCGGTCCTTGGGCTACGCCTACGGGCAGGCCAGCCGCCCGAAGAACCTGCTGCGGGCGACATTTCGCAGCATCGGCGCGTTCATCGGGCTCGCGCCCATCGAGTATCTCACCGATGCCGAGCGAGCGCGTAGCGATTCGCTGAACGCCCTCATCTCGCGCGCGAACGCGCTCGGCGCCAACGGGATTCTCGGGCTGCAGTTTCAGGTCGCGGAACAATCGGACGGATCGACGCGTGTCGTCGCGTTCGGTGAGGCGGTCGTCTTGGATCCCGATCCGGGCAAAACGGGCGACGGAGCCGCATGAGCCTCGAGGAGCGCGCTCGCCGCGAGAAGGCGCTGGCACGCGCGGCTCGCGCCGTGGAGGCATGCCGTAAGTGTCAGATCGGATATACGCGCACGCATCCGGCATACGGCGAGGGCGACCCGTGCGCGCGGTTGATGTTAATCGGCGAAGGTCCCGGCGAAACGGAGGATCGTCTCGGGCGCCCGTTCGTCGGAAAGGCGGGAGAGCTGCTCGATCGCATGATTGCGGCAATCGGCCTCGCGCGCGAGGACGTGTACATCGCAAACACCGTGAAATGCCGGCCGGTCTTCGACGATGGTGCGCGTCTGCGCAATCGTGCCCCGACGCCCGACGAGATGCAGAATTGCCGCCCGTTTCTCGACGAGCAGATCGGGCTCATCAAACCGGAGATCATCCTTTGCCTCGGCGCCCCTGCCGCGAAATCGTTTCTGGGCGACAAGTTCTCGATCACGAAGCAGCGCGGCATTTGGTATGAGGGTCCGCACGGCATCCCGCTGATTGCGACCTTCCATCCCGCGTATATCTTGCGCATGACCGGCGGCAAGGAAATGACCGACGTGAAGCGCTTGGTCTGGTCCGATCTCAAGAAGATCCGCGCCCGCCTCGACGAGCCGCCGTCTAAACCGCAACCCGACGCGGTCCAGCAAGCGTTGTTCTGAGACTGTCGTCCCTAGTTGTCGCGCAGCGCCGTCCCCATTCGTCATCCTGCGCGCAGCGAGCGAAAGTCGAAGGATCGCCTCAAGCGAGCAAGGCCAAGTGAAGAGAACGCCACAGCAAATCTGGTTTGAAGAGAAAGCCCGGCGCGGCGGATACGCCGGCGGCGAGGGGCTGCTGGCGTCGCACGCGTTCAAGCCCTATCGCCTCGAGCAAATCTATCGCGCGGCGACCAAAGAACTGGTCCCGGCGCTCGAGGCGGTGTCCACGCTGCCGAAAGAGCTGCGCGAATCGCTCGCCTCGCAAGGATTCGCGTTTGATTCGATCGTCCCGGTCGTGGTCGAGGGGTCGCGCGACGGGCAAACGACCAAGGGTCTCTTTCGGTTGGCCGATGGCAGCGACGTCGAGGCGGTGCTGATGGAGCACTACGGCGAGCGCAGCACCGTGTGCATCTCCAGCCAGGCCGGCTGCGCCTATGCGTGCGCGTTTTGCGCAACCGGTCAGGCCGGCTTCATGCGAAACCTCGAAGCAACGGAGATTTTCGATCAGGCGGTGTATTTCGCGCGCGTGCTGGCCTCGCGCGGCAAGAAGGTCACGAACGTCGTCTTCATGGGCATGGGCGAGCCGTTTGCCAACTACGACGCCGTCATGGACGCCGTGCGCCTGCTGCACGATCCTCGAGGCTTCGGTCTCGGACACAGGCATATCACGATCTCGACGGTCGGCCTCGTGCCGCAAATCGATCGATTCGCCGATGAGGGAATCCAGGTGAACCTCGCCGTCTCGCTGCACGCTCCCGACGACGAGCTGCGCGGCCGGATCATGCCCGTGAATCGCAAGTACGCGCTCGCCGACCTGATGGCCGCCGTCGAGCGTTACGTCTCAAAGACGAAGCGCAAAGTTTTCTTCGAGTACGTCATGCTGCGCGGCGTCAACGACGACGATGAATGTGCCGATCGCCTCGCAAAGTTGATGCGCGGTCCTCTTTATCACGTAAATCTCATTCCGTACAACGCAACGCCGGACGCCGACTTTACCGGCAGCTCCGCCGACCGCGTGCGCGCCTTTCAAAAGAGGCTTGAATCGCACGCCGCCGTCGCAACGGTGCGCGTGCCCATGGGGCGCGACATCGCCGCCGCCTGCGGACAGCTCCGTGCGCAAGCGAAGCGGATGGTACCCGCAGTCACCGCGCAGCTGGAAAGCGCGCCGTGAACGAGTATTTGCAGGAGAATGAAGGGCGTTCTAGGCCGGTAAAACGAAAAACGGGCCGATGATCGAGGACCGGCTGGTCAACAACGTTTCCATGGAAGAGATCACGGCGCTGGCGAAGCGCCGCGGTTTTATCTTTCAGTCCAGCGAAATCTACGGCGGGATCGGCGGCTTCTTCGATTACGGTCCGCTCGGTGCGATCCTCAAGCGCAACGTCAAGGACGCCTGGTGGCGCGAGATCGTCGAGCTGCGGGACGACGTCGTCGCGTTCGACTCGTCGATCATCATGCACCCCGACACGTGGGTCGCCTCCGGGCACGTCGCCGCGTTTCACGACAAGCTGGTCGACTGCAAAAACTGCAAGCATCGTTTCCGAGCCGATCACCTCGAGACACTCGAGCAATGCCCCGACTGCGGCATGCGCGGCACGCTCACGGAGCCGCGCAACTTCAACCTGATGATGAAGACGTCCGTTGGACCGATGGAAGACAGCGCGTCGCAAGCGTACCTCCGCCCGGAAACCGCTCAGGGCATCTTCGTCAATTTCAAAAACATCTATCAGAGCGCGCGCAAGAGACCGCCGTTCGGCATCGCGCAGATCGGGAAGTCCTTCCGCAACGAGATCACGCCGGGCAACTTCACCTTTCGCGTTCGCGAGTTCGAACAGGCCGAGCTGGAGTTCTTCGTTCCGCCGGACGGCCACGACATGGAATGGTTCGACTTCTGGGTCAAGGCGCGCAAAGACTGGTATGCCGCGTACGGCGTCAAGCCCGAGCGGCTGCGCTTCTACGAGCTCAAGCCCGAAGAGCGCCCGCACTACGCAAAGGCCGGCATCGACGTGGAGTATCTGTTTCCGTGGGGCTGGGGCGAGCTCGAGTCGATCGCCCACCGCGGCACGTACGATCTCGACGCGCACATCAAACTGTCGGGGAAAGATCTAACGTTCTTCGACGAGGGCACCAAGCAAAAGTACGTGCCGATCCTCATCGAGAGCTCGGCCGGCATGGATCGCACCACGCTCACGATGCTGGTGGACGCCTACGACAAGGAAAAAATCACGGACGAAAACGGCAAGGAAAGCACGCGCACCGTCTTGCGGTTCCATCCGAAAATCGCTCCCGTGCAGGTCGGCGTCTTTCCGCTGGCCCGCAACAAGCCCGAGCTGGTTCAGCGCGCGCGCACGATCGAGCGCGCGCTGCGGCCGCACTTTCGCAGCCGGTACGACGAAGGCAACGTCGGCCAGCTCTATCGCCGCCAGGACGAGATCGGCACGCCGTTCTGTATCATGGTCGATTATCAGACCCTCGACGACGATACGATCACCGTCCGTCACCGCGACTCGATGCAGCAGGACCGCGTCGCCGTGGCGCAGGCCGCCGGATACTTGGCAGACCGGATTTAAGCGACGGGTTGATGCGCCGCCGGCCGGCGGCCGTTGCCGCCGATCGCCGGAAGCGTCACCACCGCGAGCGAGATCAGCATCGCGGCCATTCCGGCCCACTGCGGCGCCGTCGGATGCTCGCCCACGAAAACATAAGACGTCAGGATCGAGACGACGGGAATCGCGAGCGAGCTCATGCCGGCGGTGACGGCGGGCAGCCGCTCGAGAACCCAATACCACAAGAACCACGCAAAGACGGCCGTCACGAGCACGTTGTAGCTGAATGCGAACGCGAGCCACGGCGTCCAGTGCATCGGCGCTTCGTGCAGCGACAATGCCCCGATTCCCAGCGGCAGAATCGAGAAAATGTTTTGCCACGTCACCATCGTCATCGGATCGACGTCGTAGCGCTCGATCGTCCATTTCCAGATCACGGTTCCGAGTGCCCAGCAAATCGCGCCGGCGACGGCGAACGCGGCGCCGAGATCAGCCAGCCGCGAGCCGCCCGCGGCGGCGACGATGCCGAGGCCGATCGCGCCCGCTGCCATCGCGATCCAGTGCCGCGGCTTGATCTCTTCGTTAAGGACGACGCGCGCGAACAGCACCGTCCAAAACGGCATCGTGTAGGCGAAGATCGTCGCTTTCGTCGCGCCGCTATCGGCGACGGCGAGCATGCTGAGCCCGTTCATCCCGACGCCTTGCAGGAGGCTCATGAGCACGATCGGCCCCAAGGGTCGTGGGATCAGCGAACGCCGCAGCGCGAGCATGAGGACGAGCAAGATCGCCGAGCAGACGACCGCGCGCAGCGCGATGAACTCGACGCCTCCCGTGTCGCGCAGCGAGTATCTCCAAATCGGCCAGTTGATTCCCCAGAAAAACCAGACGGCCACCAGGCCCAGGAGCGCAGGTCTCACACGGCAGCGGGTTCCTTCGCCCGTGCCACGCCGATCATCGCATCGCGTGTGACGAGCTGCTCCAGCTGCGCCGCCGTCCAGCCATCGGTGCCTCGCGGCCGCAGGGGGAGCACCAGATAACGCATGTCGGCGGTGCTGTCGTGCACGCGCACGGTCACGTCTCCGGGCACGTCGAGCCCGAACTCTGCCAAGACTTTGCGCGGCTCGCGCGCGGTGCGCGAGCGATACGCTTTGCTCTTATACCAGGCCGGCGGAATTCCCAGGAGCATCTTCGGATAGCACGAGCACAGCGTGCAGACGATTACGTTGTGGACCTGCTCCGTGTTCTCGACGACGACCAGCTTGAGCGTGCCGACGTCGATGCCCATCTCGCGGCATGCCGCGCTGCCGTCCGCGAGCAGCCGCTGCTTGAACGCGGCGTCCGTCCATGCGCGGGCGACGACCTTCGCGCCGAGATGCGGACCGCGCGCATCCATGACGGCGATCGACTCCGTAATTTGCGCGGGCGAGAGGATATTCTTTTCGGCCAGGAGCTCGAGCACGGCCGCGGTCAGCTTTTCGTGGTACGTGCTCGGCCGGTGGTGCTCGGGATGATGCGGATGACGATCGCTCACGTCCCCTCCAGCCAGTGTTCGTAGATTTCGACGTCGATCGTATCGTTCGGCCGCTCGGCGCGTTCCCAGACGTCGGATTGCCGAAAGCGCACGCGATAGAGCGTCTTCGGATCGTCGGCCTTGGCGTACGCCAAGCGCTCGGGATTGTCGAACACGCCGCAAACGCGCTCGATCTCCCCGCTCTTGCCGCGGATGTAATAAGGCGTGCGCACGTGGCCCGGCGGATACCACTCGCGAACACGGACGCGCTGGCCCGGCTTGAATCGCGCGTTCATGCCTGCTCGCGTGCCTCGATTTCGGCGATCTTCCGGCCGAGCTCATCGACCGCGATCACGCCTTTCTCCATGAGAACTTCGGTGATTGCCGTGATCCAGCGTTCGTAATAGGACATCCGATCGTATGCTTGAGCGCCGATTCCTTCGATCGCGCGGCGCAATTCGTCGGTGCGCACGAGCGGCGGATCCAGGAGGCCGAGCGCTCGCTGCAGCGCATCGACACGCTGCTCCCAAAAGTCGTTCTGATGCTCGCTGCGATCGATTTCGCCGGCGGGAAGTCCGCCGAGATCGTGGATACCACGCGGATGCGACGTCATTTTCGCGTGGCTGCGATTACACGCCGTAATCGGCGAATCCCTTCGCGCAGCTCGTCTTCGCCGATCACGAGCGGCGGAACGAATCGCAGCGTATTGTTCCCGGCAGCATTGACGAGGAGCCTTTCGCTCAGCGCCGCATCGACGATGTCTTTCGCGGCGTACGGCTCGAGGACCGGAAGACCGATCAAGAGTCCGACGCCGCGCGGTTCTCCGAAGCGATCGTCCTCCGCGGCGGCGATCTCGCGCAGATCCTGCATCAAGAGATCGCCCATCGCGGTGACGTGCGCGTCGAGGTCCATCCGCCGGCGCAGATTGAGATGCGCGAGCGCGGCCGCACATGGAACCGGCGAGCCGCCGAACGTCGTGCCGTGATCGCCGGGCTGCAGCGCGCTCGTCGCTTCGCCGTCGACCAGCAGCGCGCCGATGGGCAAGCCGTTCGCCAGGGCTTTCGCCAGTGTGACGGCGTCGGGGCGCACGCCGAAGTGCTCGAACGCGAAGAGCTTACCGACGCGTCCCATTCCGGTCTGGATTTCGTCGAAGATGAGCAGCGCGCCGCGCTCCGCGGTGATGCGCCGCGCGGCTTGCAGGAACTCGCGCGTCGCCGGAAAGACGCCGCTCTCGCCCTGCACCGGCTCGACGATGAAGGCGGCCGTCTTGCCGTCGACGGCGCGCTCGAGCGCCGCTGCGTCGTTGAGCGGGGTGAAGGCGAAGCCGCCGGGCAGCGGTTCGAAGCCTTCATGATATTTTGGATTGTCCGTCGCGGCCAGCGCGCCCATCGTGCGCCCGTGAAATGAGTTGTGGCACGCAACGATGACCCTGCGGTCCTCTTGCCCCAGACGGTAGGCACGTTTGCGCGCCAGCTTGATCGCGGCTTCGTTTGCTTCCGTGCCGGAATTGCAGAAGAACACGCGCTCGAAGCCGGAAAGCTCGGCCAGTTTGTTCGCGAGCTCGCCGGCGGGCTCGTGATGGTACAGGTTGCTGCAGTGCACCAGCGTCGCCGCCTGCGCTGCGATCGCACCGACGATGGCCGGATGCGCGTGACCCAGCGCGCAGACCGCGATCCCGGCAACGAGATCGAGGTACCGGTCGCCGCGGTCGTCGATCAGCCACACGCCTTCGCCGCGGATGAAATTGACGGGTGCGCGGTTGTAATTTTGAAGAAGGTGCGGATGCCGCAGCGCGGGCAGCGACCCCCCGGTGGGCGCGATCACGTGCGGTAGTGCGCGTTGATGCGCACGTATTCGAGCGTCAGATCGCAGCCGTAGCCGGTGGCCTCGGCGTCACCCATGGCGAGATCGAGCCGAATATCGATCGCCTTGTGCTCGAGCTCGCTGTGCGCTTCTGATTCCGAGAGCATTTCACGCGCTCCCGGAGCGACCCACAGCTTATCGCCGAGCCAGATCGACCAGGCGTCTTCCCGCAAGCCCGTGCCCATGCTGCCCGCTGCCGCAATGATGCGGCCCCAGTTCGGGTCTTCACCGTAGAGCGCGCTCTTCACGAGATTCGAGTTGATGATCGCGCGGGCGACCGCTCTCGCTTGCTTGACGTCGCGGGCTCCGGTCACGCGCACCGTCATCGTCTTGCTGGCGCCTTCGCCGTCCTTTACCATGTCGTACGCGAGCTCTTTGCACACGCGGTGCAGCGCCGCTTTCAGACCCGGCGTCGCGTCGCCGTTTCCCGGCCGCGCGAGCGCGTACACGCAGTCGTTTGTCGACATGTCGCCGTCGACCGAGATCATGTTGAACGTATCGTCGACCGCTTCGGCGAGAGCCGCTTGCAGCGAATCGCGCGAGCACGCCGCATCCGTTGCGATGAAGGCGAGCATCGTCGCCATGCTGGGGGCGATCATCCCCGCGCCTTTGGCGATGCCGCCGACGACGCGGCGCGCACCGCCGCCATTGTCGTAGAACGCGCACGCCTCGGCTTTCGGTACGTGATCGGTCGTCATGATCGCTTCGGCTGCGTTGAGCGCCGCTTCCGAGCCTTCGCGCAGCCCCCGGACTGCCTTTTCCAGGCCGGCTGTGATGCAGTGGAGGGGCAGCGGCACGCCGATGACGCCGGTGGATGCGACGAGCACCTGCGTCGGACGAACCCCGAGCAGGTCGGCGGCGCGCGCGGCGGTCTCGCGTGCATCGTGCAGGCCGCGCTCGCCGGTGCAGGCGTTTGCGCAGCCGGAGTTCGCGACAATCGCGCGAATGGCGTCGCCGTCTTTCTCGAGATGCTCGTTGCTGATGAGAAGCGGCGCAGCTTTGACGTCGTTCGTCGTGATCACGGACGCGCACACCCGCTCGCCGCCGAAATCGATCAGCGCGAGGTCGCGCTTGCGCGGCTTGATCCCCGACGCTACGCCGGCACAGCGGACGTCCGGCACGGCGCCGAGGCCCCCGCGGACGTCGACGAGGCGGATTTCAGACGACTGGGATGCGAGTGCCAAGACCGGTCTCCTCCGGATATCCGCACATGATGTTGAGGTTCTGAACCGCTTGTCCGGCGGCGCCTTTGCCGAGATTGTCGTTGCCGGCCACGATATGAATGATGCCGGCCCGCACGTTCAGGGCGATCTGCGTGTCGTTCGTGCATGCCAGCGCGGGCAAATACGGAACGCGCGGCGGATCCAGCACTTCGACGAACGGGTTGCCGGCATACGCCTTCACGAAAGCGGCGCGCACGTCCGTCTCGTCGATGGGCTTGCGCGGCACGACGTAGGCGTCGACCAGCATGCCGCGCGTCAGCGGCACGACGTGCGGCGTGAAGACGAAGGGAGCGTCGATCCCGAGCGCGCGCAGCTCCTGCTCGATCTCTTTGCCGTGCCTGTGCGACGGGATGCCGTACGTGCGAACGTCAGCGTCGACTTCGGCGTACATCGAGCCGAGCTTCGGCGTGCGCCCGGCTCCCGAGATGCCGCTTTTTGCATCGAGAACGATGGTTGCGATGTCGCGCGCGAAGCTCGCGAGCGGTAAGAGCGCGAGCAGCGCCGCCGTCGGATAGCATCCGGGATTCGCCACCAGTCGAGCGCCGGCGATTTGCTCGCGATATCGCTCGGGCAATCCGTAGACCGCTTCGGCGCGGAACGCATCGGAAAGGTCGATCACGCGCGCGCCCGCGGCGACGAACTGCGGCGCCAGCTCGCGCGCTTTCTCCGACTCTCCGGCCAAGATGACGACGTCGCCTGCGCGGCACACCGCGAGCGCCGTTCCCGAACCTTCGAAGACGTAGTCGGCGTGCGGCAGGCCGCGAAATGCGTCGCGCACCGCAGTGCCCGCCGCGCTCGCGCTTTCGAGCGTGACGAGCTCCACGTGCGGATGCCGGTCGAGAAAACGGATCAGCTCGCCGGCCGCATACCCGGAAGCGCCGACGATGTGTACGCGCGTCATGTCAGCTCTCTTTCGAGCGCCATGAGTTCGTCCCGGCTCGACGCGATTGCTGCCGCGACCTCTCCCGGCGCCGTCGAGCCGCTCGTTCTCTTGGCGCTCACCGAAGCTGCCGCATCGAGCGGCGCGTCGAGCGTCGCGTCGCCGGCCGCGGCGCGAACCTGCTCCAGCTGCTCGGTCGTAAAGGTATCGCCGCGCGCGGCTCCGACGGCTTCGCCGACCGTGCGGTGAGCCGCCCGCGCCGTCATGCCGCGCTCGATGAGCGCATCGGCGACATCGGTCGCGACGGTGAATCCCCGCGCTGCGTCGGCGTTCATGCGCGCGGCATCGAAGTGCAGGTGAGAAAGCGCGATCTCGAAGGCCGCCAAAACGGAGAGTCCTCGCTCGGTGCCGTCCAGCACGAGCGCCTTCGTCTCTTGCAAGTCCTTGTGATAGGAAAGCGCAACCCCCTTGATCGTCCCCAGCGCCGCCGCGAGCGTGCCGGCGCCGCGCGCGGCGGCCGCACGAACCAGCTCGAAAGGATCGGGATTGCGCTTTTGCGGCATGAGGCTCGAGCCCGTCGACGCGGCATCGTCGAGGCGAGCGTAGCCGAACGCCGGCGCGGACCACACGATCAGCTCTTCGCACGGCCGCGACGCGGCCACCAGCGCGCGAGCGATCGCGCCGAGCAAATCGATCGCGATGTCACGATCGCCGACGCTATCCAAGGCGTTGCGCGACGGCTGCGCAAAGCCGAGCTCGCGCGCGGCCGCCGCGCGATCGAGCGGCAGCGAGCTGCCCGCAAGGGCTCCCGCACCGAGGGGGCAGGATGCCGCCGCGTCCCGCGCCACGCGCGCGAAGCGCCGCGCCGCGCGCACGAACCCTTCGCTTGCGGCGTGCAGCCAAAACGCAAGCAGAATCGGCTGCGCGGGCTGCCAATGCGTCGTCCCTGCCAGAATCGTGCGCTCGTCCAGCGCGGGCGCCGCGAGATCCAGAAACCGCCGCGCGATCGCGATGCAGACGCGCGCACCGCGTTGCGCGCGCTCCCGCGCGTAGAGCGCGAGGGTGGTTGCGACTTGATCGTTGCGCGACCGCCCGGCATGCAGCGCTTCGCCGATCGCCGGCGGTACGAGCTCGCGCACGCGCGCGTCGATCGCGCCGTGAATGTCCTCGTATCCGCCGCGGCGCGCGTAGTCCGAGAAGCTCCCGCCTGCGATCTCTTCGGCGACGCGGTCGAGCGCGCCGTAGAGCGCCGCGGCTTGATCCTTCGTGATGAGCCCGCCGCCGAGCTGCGCCGTCACGTGCGCGTGCGAGCAGCGCACGTCGAACGGCGCCAGCGGCAAGTCGTCTTCGAGCGATGCTCCGAACGCGAGCAGCCGCAAATCCGGCGGTTGTGCGAAGCGGCCGCCCCACTGCAGGTGTTGGGCGACGCCGAGGTCGCTCACACCGGAGCCGACCGCGCTTGTTCGGCCTTACCTGCGCCGGCGGCGATCGGCAATCCCACGATCTCGATGAAGCCGGTAGCGGCGTCATGTTTGAAAGTGTCGCCGGCACCGTACGTGGCGAGCGACTCGTCGTAGAGCGCGAACGGCGAACGCGAGCCGTTGACGACGGCCTGACCGTGAAAGAGCGACAGGCGGACAGAACCGGTCATGCGCGGCGCAAGGTGCAGGTTGAACGCATCCAGCGCACCGCGCAGCGGCGAGGACCATTGCCCGTCGTAAATCAGCTCGGCATAGCGTTGATCGAGCAGGGACTTGAGGCGCAGCTCGTCGCGCGTGAGCACGAGGCGCTCGAGCGCTTTGTTCGCGGCGATCAGCGTGAGGCTGCCGGGACATTCGTAGACTTCGCGCGACTTGAGCCCGACGACGCGGTCTTCGATGACGTCCAAACGGCCGACGCCGTGGTTTCCGGCAACCGCGTTGAGGCGCGCCATCATCTCGGCGCCGCTCGTACCTTCGAAGCGGGGCACGCCCTCTTCGAAATCGATCGCGATTTCGGTGGGCGAGGCCGGTTGCTGCGCGGCGGGCTTGGTCCACGCATACGCATCTTCGGGCGGAGCATTCCACGGATTCTCGAGCACACCGGCTTCGATCGAGCGACCCCAGAGATTCGCGTCGACCGAAAACGGCTTGCCGAGCGTGTGCGGTATCGGCACGCCGTGAGCTTTCGCATACGCGATCGCATCGGGACGCGACATCGGCTCGTCGCGCAGCGGCGCGATGCAGCGCAAATGCGGTGCGCGGGCGCGCACCCCGACCTCGATGCGAACTTGGTCGTTGCCTTTGCCGGTACAGCCGTGTGCCACGGCGTCGGCGCGATAATCTCGTGCCGTCTCGACGAGCAGGTCCGCAAGCAGCGGCCGCGAGAGCGACGCCGAGAGCGGGTAGATGCCTTCATACAACGCGTTCGCGCGCAGCGCGCGCTGACAGTAGTCGCGGATGAAGCGTTCGCGCACGTCGAGCAGGACCGCATCCTCGGCGCCGAGCGAGATCGCCTTGCGGCGCACGCCTTCGAGCGCGGCTTCGGCGGCTTCACCGGCGACGTGGTCGCTTTCTCCGAGGTTCGCCGTCATCGCGATCACCTCGTGACCGGCGAGGACCAGTTTTTTGAGGAGGACGGATGTGTCGAGTCCGCCTGAGTAGGCGAGGACGACGCGGCTCATTCGGTGCCTTTCATATCGAGGAAGCGTTGCGTCAGCATCGGCAGCTGCTCGGGCTTGGCGATCGCGACGAAGACCGTGTCGTCTCCGGCGATCGTGCCGAGCACTTCGGGCCATTCGGCGGCGTCGATCGCGGACGCGAGCATCATCGCGCTGCCGGGCTGCGTGCGGAGCACGATCAGATTGCCGGAGCCCTTGATGCTCGATGCAAGCTCGGCCACGACGCGATGCAGCCGGCTGCTGTAGGTCACTCCGACAGCGGGCTCGACGTATTTGAACTGCTGACCGTTGCCGTTGCGCAGCGGCACTTTCATGAGGCCCAGCTCCTTGATGTCGCGGGAGACCGTCGCCTGCGTGACTTCGTAACCTTGCTGCTCGAGCAGGTGCGCGAGCTCTTCCTGCGAACGAATCGGCCTGGCTGCGATCAGCGAGAGAATCGCACGTTGTCGCTTGGTTTTCATACTCTTGTCATACTCGCTCTTGTCATGGTGAACGGAGCGATGCGAAGCATCGCGGAGTCGAACCACCGCGATAAACTTGCCATCATAGCTCAAACCCTTTTAGGTCGGTAAGCAACGCGAGGAGCAGCGCTTTTTGCGCGTGCATGCGGTTTTCGGCTTGGTCGAAAACCAGGCTCTGGATGCCGTCCATCACTTCGTCCGTGACTTCTTCGCCGCGATGCGCGGGCAAGCAGTGCATGAAGATGGCGTGTGAGGCTGCGCTTCGCATCAATTTCGCATCGACTTGATAGCCGAGGAGCGCGGCGGCGTTGCGTTCGGCGAACTGCTCGTCACCCATTGACGTCCAAACGTCCGTGTAGACGACGTCGACCTCTTTGACCGCCCGCACGGGGCTAGTGAACGCGCGCGCGGTGATATGGTGATCCCTGCCGAGTTCGATGAGATGCGAAAGAAAAGCATCCGACGGGCGGTGCGTCGGCGGGCAACCGAAGGTGATCGAGACGCCGGCGAGCGCCGCGGCTTGCGCCAGCGATTGCGCGACGTTGTTGCGGCCGTCGCCGATATAGGCGAGACGCAAGCCTTCAAGCGTTCCGAAGCGTTCGCGAATCGTCAGCACGTCGGCGAGCGCCTGGCACGGATGCGCGGCTTGGGAGAGCGCGTTGATAACCGGCACCGTCGCGGAACCGGCGAGACGTTCGAGCGTTTCGTGCTCGTGGGTGCGAATCACGATTGCGTCGGCGTATCGCGAAAGGGAGCGCGCGACGTCTTCGGCCGTCTCGCGGCTGCCGATCTGAAACTCGTCGCCGCGGGCGAAGATCGCGTTGCCGCCGAGCTGCGTCATTCCCACTTCGAAGGAGATGCGCGTGCGCAAGCTGGGTTTCTCGAAGAGCATCACCAAAGTGCGCCCGCGCAGCAACGGCTGCTGCTCGCGCAGAGGCGTCGCCTTGAGCTGGGCCGCGAGGCCGAGGATCCTGCTCAGCTCGCTTCGCGTCAGGTCGGTGACTCGCAGCAGGCTGCGGCCGAGGAGCCGGTTGACCGCGCCGGTGGAAAGCATGATTGCATAATTATACAGATGCGTGCATAATCATGCAAGCGATGCTGCTCGTCGTGAAATATGGCGGGAACGCCATGACGGGGCTCGAGGACGATCCGGTCCTGGCCGACTGTGCGGCGCTGCTGGAGGAGGGCCGGCGGCTCGTGCTGGTGCACGGCGGCGGGCCGATGATCGACGCGGCGCTCGAGCAGCGCGGGATCGTCGAGCGGCGCGTCGCCGGCCTTCGGGTTACCGGCCGGGACTCGCTGGACGTCGTCGAGGCCGTGTTGTGCGCGAGCGTCAACAAGGCGCTGGTGCGGGCGCTGCTCGCGCACGGGATCGCGGCTGTCGGCGTCAGCGGAGAGGACGGGGCCACGCTCGTCGCGCGCGCGGCTGCGCCGATGGGGGGCGAGTCGCTAGGGTACGTCGGGGAGGTGGAGCGCGTGAACCCCACCGTGCTGGAGACGCTGCTCGAGCATCATTTTGTCCCCGTGGTCGCTCCGCTGGGCGTCGCGGCTGATGGCTCGAGCGCCTTCAATCTGAACGCGGATACCGCAGCGGGCGCGCTCGCCGGCGCGCTGCGAGCCGATGCGTTCGTCGCCATCACCGACGTGCCGAAGATCCGGAAAGACCTTGCCGATCCCGCCTCCGCCATCGATACGCTGAGCTTTGGGCAAGCCGAGCGTGGGCGGACCGAGGGCTGGCTGGCCGGCGGCATGCTGCCGAAGATCGAGGCCGGCTTCGACGCCCTGCGCGGCGGCGCCAAGCGGTCGATTGTCGCCGGTGCCGGTCCGCGCGCCGTCCACGCGGCTCTCGACGGCGGAGGAACCGAGCTAATCCTGGATTAGCCCCCTTGCCAAGCGACCTAAACCATAGACACGCCGCCTCTATATGGAAAATTATTTTCACTAGGGCAGGGTAAGAGGGAAGCATGTCTGCGGCGTTCGACAAAACGGCGATGCCACGCGCCATTCAGGGAAGCGAGAGCTTCATCGTCTTTTTCGAAAAGGGCGACGGCTCGCAAAAGAATTTGCTGGGCGGAAAAGGTGCGGGCTTGGCCGAGATGACGCGGGCCGGCTTGCCGGTCCCACCGGGCTTCACGATTACGACCGAGGCGTGCTTGCGCTATTACGAGCTGGGCGGAACGATGCCGCCGGGTCTGACCGGTGCCGTGCACGATGCGCTGCACGAGCTCGAGCGCCGCACGAACAAGGGCTTCGGCGATGCGGAGAATCCGCTGCTCGTCTCGGTGCGCAGCGGCGCGCGCGTCTCGATGCCGGGCATGATGGACACGATCCTCAACCTCGGGCTGAACGACGCGACCGTGGCCGGCCTCGCCGCCTTGTCGGAGAACGAGCGCTTCGCGTGGGACGCGTACCGGCGCTTCGTCGGGATGTTCGCGCACATCGTGCTGCAGATTGACAAAGAAAAGCTCGATGAGATTTGCGAGAAGCATTTGCGTCGCGCGCGCGCGAAAAATGACTTCGAAGCCGGTGCCGACGTGTGGCGCGACGTCGTCGCCGATTACAAAGACCTGATTCTGCGCGAGTCCAAACGGCCGTTTCCGCAAGAAGTCTACGAGCAGCTCGACCTCGCGGTCGGCGCGGTCTTCAACTCATGGAACTCCAAGCGCGCGATCGATTACCGGCGGTACAACAAGATTCCCGACGATTGGGGCACGGCCGTCAACGTCGTCACGATGGTGTTCGGCAATCTCGGCGACGATTCGGGTACCGGCGTGGCTTTCACGCGCGATCCGTCGACGGGTGAAAAGAAGCTCTTCGGCGAGTACCTGCGCAACGCGCAAGGCGAGGACGTCGTCGCGGGCATTCGTACGCCGGAGAAGATCGCCGACTTGCAGCGCAGCCAACCGGAAATCTACCGTCAGTTCGAAGAGATCGCGCGCAAGCTCGAGCGCCATTACCGGGACGTCCAAGATCTCGAGTTTACGGTCGAACGCGGCAAGCTCTACATGCTGCAGACGCGCAACGCCAAACGCAGCGCCGAAGCCGCCGTGAAGATCGCTCTCGACTTTTTGCGCGAGGGAATCATCGACGAAAAGGAAGCGCTGCAGCGCGTCGATGCCGCCAGCCTGGATCAGCTCTTCCACGCGCGCATCGATCCCAAGCAGCAGTATCAGGTCGCCGGCAAAGGGCTCAATGCGTCGCCCGGCGCCGCTGCGGGCGAAATCGTGCTGGATCCCGACAGTGCCGTCGAGCGCGCCAAAGAAGGCAAGAAGGTCGTGCTGGTGCGCAGCGAGACCAATCCCGACGACGTCCACGGGATCATTGCCGCGGAAGGCGTGCTGACGGCGCGCGGCGGCGCAACCTCGCATGCGGCCGTCGTCGCGCGCGGCATGGGAAAGCCTTGCGTTGCCGGGCTCGAATCGCTGCAGATCGACCGGCGCGCAAAGACGGTGCGTCTCGACGGTCACGTGCTGCACGAAGGTGACGAAATCACGCTGGACGGCACGACCGGCAACGTCATCGTCGGCAAGCTCAATTTGATCGCGCCCGATCGTATGCCGAAATGGCTGGAAGAATTCTTGGCGCTCGCCGACAAGTACAAGAAACTCGGCGTCTGGGCCAACGCGGACACGCCCGAAGACGCGCAACGCGCGCGCGAGCTCGGCGCGACCGGCATCGGTCTTTGCCGCACCGAGCACATGTTCATGCAGCGCGAGCGGCTCCCGATCGTGCAGCAGATGATTTTGGCGAAAGACAACGGCCAGCGCAAAGCACCGCTGGAGAGGCTGCTCGAATTCCAGCGCGAGGACTTCAAAGGCATCCTGAGCGCGATGGCGGGAATGACGGTGACGATCCGTCTGCTGGATCCGCCGCTGCACGAATTTTTGCCGGACATGGAGAGCCTGCTCGTCGAGACGACCGAGCTGCGCCTCACGAAGGGCGAAGAAGACCCTCGCTACCGCAAGAAGATGAAGGTGCTGGGGCGCGTGCGCGAGCTGCACGAGCAAAACCCGATGCTTGGTTTGCGCGTGTGCCGGTTAGGGATTCTCTATCCCGACATTTACGCGATGCAGGTGCGCGCCATCTTCGAAGCCGCGGTCGATCTGCGCAAGCAGGGGATCGACGCGCGGCCCGACGTCATGATTCCGGGCGTCGGCACGGAAGAGGAGATGAAAGTCACGTACGATGCCGTCAAGGCGATCGCCGATGAGATCGTCTCCAAGAGCGGCGTCGACGTCCCGTACCATATCGGTACGATGATCGAGCTGCCGCGCGCCTGCGTGCTGGCCGACCGGCTCGCCGAGCGCGCCGAGTTCTTTTCCTTCGGCACGAACGACCTCACGCAAACGACCTACGGCTACAGCCGCGACGACGCTGAGGGGACGTTCATTCCGTACTATCTCGATCACAAGATACTCAAGAACGATCCGTTCCAGGTGCTGGACCGCGACGGCGTCGGAGCGCTGATGAAAGAAGGCATCGCGAGAGGCCGGAGCACGCGGCCCGATCTCAAGGTCGGTATCTGCGGCGAGCACGGCGGCGAGCCGTCGAGCGTCGCATTCTGTCACGAGATCGGGCTGGATTACGTCTCGTGCTCGCCTTATCGCGTCCCCATCGCGCGCCTCGCCGCCGCCCAAGCCGCGGTGTCAGGCACGCACAGCGTTCAAGACTGAGCCACTGAAGCCGAGCGCCGAGAGTATGCCCTCGCGATCGGGCTCGACGAGATCCGCGATGATGCTTGCCGGGCTGCCGCCGAGCACGAGCACGCGATCTGCAAGGGCGATGGCCTCGTCGACGTCGTGCGTGACCAGCAGCGCCGACAAACCGCGCGCTTCCACGATCTCGCGCAAGCCCTGCTGCAGCTCGTAACGCCGCAGGGCGTCGACCGCAGCGAACGGTTCGTCGAGAAGCAGCACGGAGGGATTGCGCACGAGCGCGCGCGCCAGCGCAACGCGTTGCGCCATCCCGCCGGATAGCTCTTTCGGCAGCTTTTTAACGGCTGCCGAAAGGCCGACGCTTCCCAGCAACTCATCGATGCGGGCGCGCTCCTCGTCGTTGCGCGCCGCGAACGCGACGTTCCCGCGCACGTCGAGCCATCCGAAGAGACGCGGCTCTTGAAAGACGATCGCCGCTTCACCGTAGACGTTGAACCAGCCGGCATCGGGTTTCGAAAGTCCGGCAAGACAGCGCAGGACCGTCGTCTTTCCGCAGCCGCTCGGGCCGAGAAGGGCGACGAGCTCGCCGGGAGCCACTTGCAGGTTGAGCTTCTCGAAGATGACGTGATCGCCGAACGTCTTCGTCAGCCCGCGGATTTCGATCGCGTTCATGAGCTCGTCCCGAGCGTATCGGTCCAGCGCAGCGAGCGACGTTCGAATGCCCGCATCCCGCTTTCCGTGAGCTTGCCGCAGAGCGCCAGCAGCAAGATCGCGACCAGAATCTGATCGGGACGCGTGATCTGCTGTCCCTGCATGAGCAGGTAGCCCAGGCCCTTCGTCGAGGCGATCAGCTCGGCCGCAACGAGGAAGAGCCAGGCTTGCGTGAAACCGACGCGCATCCCGACGAGCAGGCTCGGCGAGGCCGCCGGGAAGATGACGCGCCGCGCGCGCTCGATGCCGCGGACGCCGAAGACCTCGGCGACTTCGATCAGCTTGCGGTCGACGTTGTGGATGCCGGCGACGAGGTTGACATACACGGGGAAGAACGCGCCGATTCCGACGAGCGTGATCTTGGCGGCCTCGCCGATCCCCAGCCACAGCAGGATGAGCGGAATCCATGCCAGCGACGGCACCGCGCGAATCGCTTGCAGCGTGGGGTCGATTGCGCGCTCCGCGGCTTTGGACAAACCAACCAGCGTCCCCAGCACGCACGCGAGCGCGCAGGCGCAGGTGAAGCCGACGACGACTCGCCAGACGCTCGCGCTCACGTCGCCGGCGAGCGTGCCGTCTTGCGCGAGCGAGATCAGCTCGTTCCCGACTTGCGCGGGTGATGCCAGCTGGTAGGTCTGGACGATGCCAAACGCCGTAACCGCCCACCAGCCGGCAAAGAGCGCTGCCGGAACGACGAGCGCCAGGCCGATTTTACGCAACATGACGTAACGCCAAGCGAGCCGGAGCCGGATCGACGAGGCCGTGCAATGCGGCCGTGAGGTTTGTTCCTGCCGGCACCATCTTATCCGCGAGTATGATCGGGTCGCAGCCGCCGACGGACCGGGCATAGGCCGCGCCGGGCACGGGATCCGGATAGCGCGTGCGTTCGCGAAGCATCAAGTTCGCAACGTCGAGCGGCACGCCTGAGGCCTTTTGGACGATCTGCGCCGTCTGGGCCTCGTTGTCGCGCGCGAAGCGGCGCGCGCGATCGTATTGCTCCAGGACGATCTTGACGACGTCGCCCTTGCTTTGCAGGAAATCCTCGCGCACGTTGAGAGCGCCGTACGTGTTGTAATTGATGTTGCGATAGATCAGGCGCGACCCGGCCTGAAGCTGGGAGGCGGCCATATACGGATCGAGCCCCGCCCACGCATCCACCTCGCCGCGCTCGAGCGCGACGCGTCCGTCGGGATGCTGCAGGTCGACGATCTGCACGTCGTTCGGACCGATGCCGGCGTCGTGCAGCGCGCGCAGCATGAAGAACCACGGATCCGTGCCGCGGGTCGCCGCGATCTTTTTCCCTTTGAGCTCCGCGACTCTTTGAATCTTCGAATTCTTCGCGACGACCACGGCGGTCCACTCGGGCTGCGAGTAGAGGAACACCGTGCGGATCGGCGAGCCGTTCGCGCGAGCCAAGAGCGCCGCGCTGCCGGCCGTCGAGCCGAATTCGACGGAACGGTACGTCAAGAACTGATTGGCTTTGTTCGAGCCGAGCGAGAGCACCCAATTGATGCTGTAGCCGTGAGGCGCGAGCGCCGATTCGAGCCAGCCATATTCCTTGAGGATCAGGCTCGGGGGATTGTAGTAGGCGTAGTCGACGCCCAGCTGCGTCGCGGCGCTCGCGCGCGCATGGGTTGCCAGCGCGAGCGTTCCGCCGATGGTGCTCGAGATGAAGGTGCGCCGTGAAAGGGGGGTAGACATTATGCCTCCTGTTGAGATGGGAAGGGCATGAAAAAAGCCGCCCGGTGAGGCGGCTTGCATTTGCGTCCGGCGACGCTTAGAGCAATACGAACCTCACCGGCACCTCGTGGTGCGGCACATCGCCATGCACATGCACATAACGGCTCGGGAGGTCATAGTGAGGGATACGGTACACGAAGGCCGGCCGGCCGTCAAGTTTTTGCCCGATGGCGGCACCTCAAAGCGAACCGAAGGCCGCTTCGAGATCCGCGAGCAGGTCGTCGGGGTCTTCGAGGCCGATGTGCAGCCGCACTAACGGTCCGCGAGACTGCCAGTCGCTGAGCGTTCGAGACGTGCCCGGACGCGCTCCGAGGCGCAATAACAGCGCGAGGCTTTCGAACCCGCCCCAGCTGGCGCCGATTTGGAAGAGCTCCAGGTGCTCGATGAACGCGATCGCGCGCGATTCCGCGACATCCGGCGAAAAGATGAACGAGAAGAGGCCGCACGCGCCCTTGAAGTCGCGCTTCCACAGATCGTGTCCGGCGGCACCGGGCAGCGCCGGGTAGAGAACCTCCTCGACTTCTTGGCGTTCCGCAATGTATTGCGCGATGCGAAGCGCGCGCTGCTCGTGCGCGCGCAAGCGGACGCCCAGCGTGCGCAGACCGCGCAGCGCGAGCCAGCAGTCGTCCGGCGACGCGCTGTAACCCAGCGATGCAACCGCGCTGCGCAGCTGCGCGAAGTACCGTTCGGTGGTGACGATCGCGCCGAGCACGACGTCAGAATGCCCGGCAACATATTTGGTCGCGGCCACAATCGACACGTCGACGCCTTGTCCCAGCGCGTCGAAGAGATAACCCGTTGCCCACGTGTTGTCGATTGCGGTCGGTATGCCGCGGTCTTTTGCGACCGCGACGATCGCGGGCACGTCTTGTACCTCGAACGTGATCGAGCCGGGAGACTCGAGATAGATCAGCCTGGTGTTTCCGCGCACCTGCGAGCCGATCGCGGCTCCGATCCGCGGATCGTAATAGGTCGTCTCGATGCCCTGCTCGCGCAGCACCCCGTCGCATGCAACGCGAACTGGTCCGTAGACGGAATCCGGCACCAAGACGTGGTCGCCGGCGTGCAAGAAGCTCTGCAGCGTCGCGACGATCGCCGCGAGGCCTGAGGGCACGGCGATCGCGCCGTACCCGCCTTCGAGTGCCGCCATGGCCGAGGTGAACGCAAATGTTGTTTGCGTTCCGAAGGTGGCGTAATAGAGCTGATCGCGCTCGAGCCTCGTGTGGTGCGCCTCTTGATAGTCGGCAACGCTGTCGAAGAGGATGGTCGATGCCCGGTGTATCGGCGGGTTCACGGGACGGCGGCCGGCGCGCTCGCGTCCGGCGTGCCCCAGCAGCGTGTCGCGTTTCATATATCGACGTTCATCATGTCGTCGAATGGCGTGACCGCGTTGGGATGAAACCCCGTCAGATCGTCGTTGTGCATGTAAATGTCTTCCCGCACGCTCGTGACGATGGATGGAACGTCGCGGACGAATTGCTCCTGCACGATCCAGCACAGCTCTTTTTGCCGCGCGAAATCGTAGGTGTGCTTGAATTCGGCGAGGGCCTTGTCGACCGTCGCGTTCCGCCAGCGGCAGACGTTTTGGCCGTTGGGCGGAATTTGATTGGAAGCGTAGAGGTTCGTGTAGTCGCCGGTGACGGGCCCCAACCATGCGAATGCGACCATGTCGAAGCGCCCGCGGTAGATGATGCCGTCGGACGCGTACGGACCGAACAGCACGGGAGCCACGTACCGGTGGACGTCCAGACCGATGCCGGTTTGCTTCCACCACGCCCGCATGAGCTCGAGCTGCTCGTCAACGTCCGGAGTTCCGACCGCCGAGGCAAAGTCGACGACGAGCTTCTTTCCGTCCTTGGCACGGATCCCGTCGGCGCCGCGTTTCCAGCCTGCGCCGTCGAGGAGCGCGTTGGCTTTCGCGAGGTCGAACGGCACCATTTTGATGCGCGGGTCGAACATCGGATGCACCGGCGACGTCGGCGTCTCTTGCAGGATGCCGATGCCGTGGCCGATGGTGTTGCGGATCTCCGGGCGATTGATCGCGTAGCGAATCGCCTCCCGGACCGCCAGCTCTGCGTACGCCGGATGGCTCATGTTGAAGTCGAAATGACCGAAAAAGTATCCCGGTTGCCTGATCGTGGCTATGCCCGGCTCATTCTTGATCCGGAAATAATAGGCGCCGCCGACCGGAAACCACATGTCCAGCTCGTGCGTCTGCATTTGGGTCAGCGCGGTGTTGCGATCCGGAATGATCTTGTAGACGATCTTCTGCAGCTTCGGCTTGCCGCGCCAGTAACGCTCGTTGGCGACGACCTCGATCTGCGAGCCGCGCACCCATGAGGAATATACGAAGGGGCCGATTCCAATCGGTTTGCTGTTGTACGGAATGTCGTTGATGTTTGGAACGTCGCGCAGCAAGTGCTCGGGCAAGATACACGGATTCGCGCCCGCCGAGCCGAAGAAGGTCGGCAAGAAGGTCGAAAGCGGTTCCTTGAGGTGAAAAACGGCGGTGTGCGGGTCCGGCGTATCGATGCGCGCGATCAGATCCCACCCGTCACGTGAAACGATGTTGTTCGCCGGATTCATCACCTGACGCCAGCTAAAGACCACGTCGCGCGCGTCAAAGGGCGCCCCGTCCGACCATACGACGCCTTTGCGCAAATGAAACGTTATCGTTTTCCCGTCTTTGCTGATGCCGCCGTTCTGCTGGGTGGGCACCACGGTCGCAAGCTCCGGTATCGGACGATTGTGCCGGTCGTAGCGCACGAGATATGCCATCGTCAGCTGCGAAAGCAAGCCGAGCGTGAAGTCTTGAGTCAGATATGGGTTGAGCGAGCTGATGTCTTCGGCGTTGGTGTATCGCAGCGTATGCGGAATCGTATAGTTGTGGCGCGTTTTCGTTCGTGCCGCAATCGCGCGCGGGTTCGCGAGCAGCCCGGCGATTCCAAGCGCCGCCTCGGAGCGTCGCAGCTTCATGGCTTACCGGACGGGTGCGGCGGCCGAGCGTTCGATCCAGCGCGCGTAAACGTCGAGGCGGCTGTTGGCGAGGCTCGGATTCGTTGCGCGCGCGGCGTCGACGCGCGCCGAATCGATCTCGCCCGCGATGACGCCCGGCGCTTCGCCGAGCGATGCGACCGCGACGCCCAGTGGATCGTACAAGACGCTGCTGCCGCTATAGCCCGGCGGGCACTGATCGGCGGCCGCGACGTATACCGTGTTCTCGATCGCGCGCGCGCGCAAGAGCGTGGCGAGATGCATCTCTTTCAACGGACCCGCAAGCCATGCCGTGGGCAGCAGGAGCGCTTGCGCGCCCTCGCGCGTGAGGTGGCGGGCCAGCTCGGGAAACCTCAGATCGTAGCACGTGAATGCGCCGAATTTGATGCCGCCGAGCTCGAAGGAGAGCGTGGAGCCGTCGCCGGCGGCGATGCGCTCCGATTCGCGATACCCGAACGCATCGTACAGATGGATCTTTCGGTAGATGCCGTGCAGCTCACCGTCATCGCGCAGCAGCACGAGCGTGTTGTGCACGCGCGTGTCGCCGTCGATCTTCTCGAACATACCCGCAAGAATCCAAAGGCGATGCCGGCGCGCCAGCTCGCGCAGCGTCCCGACAAAGGGCCCTTCGAGCGTTTCCGCCGCCGGTGCGAGCGGCTCGTTCGGCTTCCCGAAATGAAACATCGATGCTTCGGGACACACCAAGAGCCGCGCCGAAGCGGTCGCCGCCTGGCCCGCGGCATCGGCGATCTTTGAAAGGTTGCCGGGTTTGTCGCCGGTGATGGCGAGCTGGGCGAGCGCAAGTCGGAAGCTCATGGCCCTCCTATTAGAACGGAAGCGGTTCGCTTTCCCGGCGCGTTCGCGCATCGATCTCGCGGCAAACGGTGCGGGCCTCCTCGACGTCGACGGCGCGCTTGTCGACGAAGATCTTGCGCCAATAGGCTTTTCCCGAAAGCTTCTGGATGAGATCGGAGGCTTCGCGCGCATCGACGACCCCGCGCGGCGTGCCCACCCAGACGGTCGGCGCCGCACCATCTGCCGGGCGGGGAAGCGCACCGAGCGGCAGCCGATGCAGCAGCTCCTCCTGCGAGTCACTCCACACCGCGCCGTTCCAGCGGGAGGTGAGCGCGCGTTCGCACGCCGCGAAGACGCTGAGATCGCGCTCGGCCGTGAATTCGGCCGCCAGACCGTACACGGTCACGCGATCTCGCAGCGCGCGCCCGGTTTCGCTGCCGATTCGCCGCAATTCGTCGAAGACGCGAAAATCATCCCACGCCAGATATTCGTCGATCGGCTCCAGCGCGGAGGGATCCGGCCACAGCTCTCGCAGCGCTTCTTGGAGAACCCGTTCAAACATCCGCGTCGTGTGGTGAAAATACACCGTCGCAAACATCATGTAGCGCGCCAGCACGAAGCTTTCCAAGGCGACGACGCCGCGGCCGTCGACGCCTAAGTGCGCGCGGCCGCGAACGTCGAGAATTCGCAGCGATGCGATCAGCTGGTCGAAGTCATATCCCCCGCCCGAGACGCCCGTGAAGTAGGCGTCACGCAGCAAGTAATCCATGCGATCGCAATCGAGGTTCGGGCCGCTGACCAGCTCGCGCAGCACCGGATAGCGCGTTCGGCCGCCGGCGACCAGCGAGAGGACTTCAAGGGGATCCAGCTCCATCTCCGCCAGCGCGCGCTCGACCTCCGGAAGCCCGAGAATCGCGGAGGTGCGCGTCTCGTGGCGGCGTCCGAGCACGGCTTCGCAGGCGTGCGAGAAGGGACCGTGACCCACGTCGTGGACCAACAGGCTCGCGCGCAGCAGCCGCCGCTGCTTTTGGAAGTCGCGTTCGTCGCTGAAGTACGCCGGTGAGTGGGCGCGCAGCGATTGCATCGCGCGCTCGCCGACGGCGAGCGCGCCGAGCACGTGGGAGAAGCGGGAGTGCTCGGCCGAGGGGAACGCGAGGTAGGCAAGCCCGAGCTGCCGCAGACGCCGCAGCCGCTGCATCGGTGCCAGGCCGACGAGGCGCATCTCGCCGTCCTCGAGTTCGATGAACCGGTGGATCGGGTCGAAGATGCGCTTCACGTGGTCTCGTTGGCGACCGGCCGCCCCCGCGCCTTGACCGGTTTCGCCGGCTCAGCGGGGCCATCGCTTGCTTGCAGACCCCGGGCGTGGTACAACCATATCAGACACGCAAGGATTAGCGGAGGAGCGTGCCAATGGATTGGGTTCTGTTCGCGTGTGCCCGAGGCCGGACGCTGCAGGGCAGACGTTAGGCTCGGCGCCTCGCAAGCCGGCTGGGATTGCGGCGGTCCCCACCGTTTCGAGCCGGCAAAATCGAGAAGACGACGTTCTCGCGCACGTGCACATCCACAAATGCGCCGGTACGTCCGTGCGAGTTTGGTTGTATCGCGCCGTTCCCCACGGCTTCGGCTCGTGGTATCCGAACTATACCTTTGACGAGCAAACGCTGCGATCCGCAGGGCTCGCCGACCGTCGGCTGCGCGCGTTCAGCAGCCACCAGCTCCGGCGGTTTCCTTCCGTCTCGTCGGGACGGCGGATTCGGTATTTCACCTTGATTCGCGATCCCGTGGATCACGTGCTCTCGCATCTGCGCTACTTGTGCCAGGTCACCCGCGAAGGCGATCCGCGCACGGCGACGGCCGGCATCCGCGACATCATCGAGGTTTTGCTGACTACGCCCGGCATCGACCCGTTTTGGGACAACATTCAAACCAATTTCTTGGCGCGCTACGTCTGGTGCGAAGGCGAAGGAGCAACGTTCGATTGCGATCCGGAGACGCCGATGTCGACCTGGCCGGGGCGCGCGCAGGATGCGTATTTGCGCGCGCGTTTGCGGATTGCGAAAGAGGTGCTGCGCTCGTTCCTCGCCGTCGGCACGGTGGAGCGCATCATCGAATCGCTCGAGCTGCTTTGCTTGAGGGCGGCGCCCCTCGGCTTCGAGCTGAGACCTCCGCGTGAGATTACCGTTGAAAACACGACCCTGGCGAGGCCGGAAGATCGCGCGTGGATCGGCGAGCACGATCCGGTCGGCAAGAAGTTCCTCGAGTTTACGAGGGAGGATCAAGAGCTTTACGCGTTCGCCGAGCAGTTGCTCGACGAAGGCCGCGATCAGCAGGCTTCGATCATGCGAGCCCGTTCTCTGACGGTCAAGGCGGCGAGTTCCCCTCCCAGGTAAGCGGCAATGCCGTCCATTCCCCGGCGGGGCGATGCCGCTTCGGCGCCGGCGTTATAGTTCGTGTTGAAGTTGACGTCGTAGACGAACGGCCTCCCTTCTGCGTCCTCGACGAACTCGATTCCGGCGATCTGCGCGTCGTAAGCGGCGAGGAACCTGCGGCACTTCTCGATCAGAGGATGCCCGAATCCCGGTACGATCTCGAAGCGCGGCACGGCGGCCTGCGCCGTCGCGCAGACTGCCGCATCCGGAGCGCAAACGTCGGCCGGACATAGCTCGAAGCCCGCCGACGTGTCCACGCGCACGGCGTAAAAGAAATCACCGCCGATGAATTCCATGCGCGTGATCGCCGGCACCGGAGCCGGAATGTATTCCTGGACGAGCGTGACGCCGTCGATCGGCGCAGGCAGTTCCCCGGCGGCAAGCGCCGCCGCCAAGGCTTTGACGTTGCGATAGAGCCGAACGCCGAGTCCCTTGCCGCCGCGATTCGGCTTCACGACGAACGGCCCCTCAAAGCTGCGGGCTGCGGAAAGAATTGCTTGAGTGCCGACGGCAGCGCGGGTCAAGGGCGTCGGAATATCGAAGCGCGCGAGCGCTGCATACTGCGCGATCTTGCTGCGTTCGAGCGCAAGGGAGGCGCGGCTATTGATGACGCGCCGGCCGTGACGCTCCAGCCATGCGAGCAGCACGTCCGTCAGCTCGATCGCGTAGCGGTGATCGCGCGTATGCGATGACGCGCTCATGCGGTTGTAGTAAACGCCCTGCGGCGGCTCTTGCGCGAAATCGACGACGCCCTCGTCGACGAAGATGTCCTCGTACGGCACGTTCAATTTGTCGAGTGCGGCGTGGAGGGGGACCACCCACGTCTCGTTCTCGTGTATGATGTAGACCTTCATCACTACGCCGCCGGCACCGTTCGCTCGTGTTGCAAGCGATGGTAAAAATCGCCGAAGCTTTCGTTCTCGGACGCTTCATCGCGCCAGCGCCGCAAGAGCGGCGCGACGCGACCCGCCAGCTCCGCGAGCGGCACCGCGCCGGCGTAGACCCGGTTCAGCCGTGTGTTTGCCCAGTCACCGCCGATGAAGATGTCATAGAGATCCTTCGAGCGTCCGACGAAGCCGATGTCGCCCATGTACGGCCGGGCACAGCCGTTCGGACAGCCGGTCATGCGAACGCTCAGTGCGCGGCCGGCGATTCCCAGCCGTTGCATTTCGGCGCCGATCTCCGCAACGACGGACGGCAGCACGCGCTCTGCATCGGTCAGCGCGAGCCCGCACGTGGGCAGCGCCGGACAGGCCATCGCATGACGGCGAATGCCGTGCTCCCGCGGGTCGATCCGAACGCCGTGCGACGCAAAGATCAACGCGATCTCGGCGAGCTGTTCCGGGCGCACGCCGGTGAGGAGAATGTTTTGCTGGCCCGTCAGCCGGACGCCGGGCCGAAAACGATCGATCACCGTTCGCAGCGCCGTGCGCAAGCGCTGCTCCGGCTGATCTTTGATGCGCCCGTTCTCGACGAAGATGCCGAGGGTCCAGCGGCCGTCGTCTTGCGGGTGCCAGCCGAGATGATCCTCGGCGCCCGCGAACGTCACGTTTCGCGGAAGCGCCAAAGGACGTCCGATGCGGCGCTCGATGTCTGCGCGAATCCACTCGATGCCCCGCTCTTCAACGACGTACTTGAAGCGCGCGTGCTTGCGATTGGAACGATCGCCCCAATCGCGGAACGTCCCGACGATCGCTTCGACGACTGCCGACACGTCGTCCGGCACCACGAAGCACAGCGGTGTGCCGAGTCGCGGAAAGGTTTCCTTTTTGCCGTGCGTCATGCCCATGCCGCCGCCGACCAGTACCGTGAAGCCGCGCAGCTCATCGCCGTTGATGTCGGCGACCAAACCGATGTCCTGCGTGTAGATGTCGACGCAATTGTCGCTTGGCAGCGCGATGCCGATCTTGAATTTGCGCGGCAGGTAGGTCTTGCCGTAAAGCGGTTCTTCATGCAGGTCTTGCGTATCCGCGAGCTTTTCGCCGTCGATCCAAATCTCGCGATATGCGCCGGTGCGCGGCGCCAAGTGCTCGGCGATTTCCCGGGCGGCCGCCTGCGCGGCGCGCTCGGCGGCAGTCTTTGCCGGCCGCGGGCACGTCATGACGTTGCGGTTGACGTCGCCGCAGGCGGCGAGCGTCGTCAATCCGGCTGCATTGATCCGCGCGATGGTAGCGCGCAAGTCGCCTTTGACGACGCCGTGCAGCTGAAAGCCTTGCCGCGTCGTGATACGAAGCGTGCCGTTGCCGTAGAGTCGCGCCAGCTCGTCTTCGATCAGGTATTGCTGCGCCGTCAACACGCCGCCGGGTATGCGAGTGCGAACCATGAATTGGTAGGCCTTGCCGGTTCCTCGCTCGCGGCGCGCGCGGCGTTGGTCACGGTCTTCTTGCTGGTAGCTGCCGTGAAACTTGAGCAGCTGAGCGTTGCTTTCGTCGAATGCGTCGGTGGGCTGCGAGAGCTCTTCTCGAAGCGTACCGCGCAGCGCCGAGCTCGACGCTTTGACGCTCTCGACGTTGCTGCCGTTGCCGGCGCCCAGCGAGAGCAGGTTATCTGCAGGCATGGCCTTCGCTTTAGGACGAGGAGGGATGAAAAGAGTGAAGCCCCCGCCGAATCGGCGAAGGCTTCACGAACCTCTTCGGCGCGCGTGCTGCCTTACACCGACCCAGCCGGAGGCGGCGTACAACAACAGGCCATCTTCGCGCGTTGCTCGTGCATCGGCGTCAAAATACCACCGTTCGACGGCACGGTCAAGGGGCGTGGGTACCGCGGAATGCGCAAAAGGTCTGGTAGCGCTCGCAGCGCAACGAGGATCGCCATGATCGTCCTGCATGCGGTCGTAGCCGGGCTGCTTACGTCGCTGCAATTTTTATGGGACAGTTTTTTCGGACTGGTCTTCGGTTTTCTCATCTCGGCGGTCGTGCAGGTAGTGCTGACGCCGCGCACGATGCATCGCTACCTCGGACCGAACCTTCGAGGTATGGCGTTCGGGACGGCATTCGGTATCATCGCGTCCGCTTGCTCGTATGGAGCCGCCGCGGCAGCGCGCGGATTCTATCAGCGCGGTGCCGACGTCCGGACGGTGTTCGCGTTCTTGATCTCCTCGACGAACATGAACGTCGCGATCTTGATTTTGTTTTGGTCGCTCTTGGGTTGGAAATTTGCGTTCGCGGAGTTTTTCGGCGGCATCATTATCATTGTCGTCGTCGCGGCCGGTTTCAGCCTGATCTTCCGCGGTGACGAGCTCGAGCGGCTGCGGCGCGAGCACGCTCCGGCCGGCGAGCGCAACCCGGTCGTCGCCGAATGCCCTCTTTGCGGGATGGAAGGCGAGCCGGATCTGGCCGTGGCGCATGAGGGCCGAACGTATCTGGCCTGCGGGCGCAACCATTACGCCGAGCTTTCGGCCGATCCGGCGCGCTACGTCGGTGATACCGATGGAAGTGAAGCGGCCGGCGGCGGCGCGGGATGGGGCGCGCTGCGGCGCGCGCAAACCTGGCGCGCGATAGCACGCACGGCGCTCGGCGACCTCGAGATGCTGCGGACCGAGCTGATCGTGGGCTATCTGCTCGCCGGCTTCGCTGCCGCGCTCGTTCCCTCCGAGTGGTTTTCGCGCGCGCTGCAGACGGTCGGCAGCGTGCCGTATGCCGGCTTCGTGCTGCTGCTCTTCCTCGGATTGGTTTTGGCGTCGGCTTCGTTCGTGTGCTCGATGGGAAACGTACCGGTCGCGCGGTTTCTGGCGAATGCCGGGATACCGCTCGGCGCGAACACGGCCTTCATTTATGGAGACCTGCTCGTCCCGCCGCTGATCGCGATTTACGCAAAATCGTTTCCACCCAAGGTCACGGCGGCATTCGTGGGGCTTTTCATCATCGGTGCGATGGCGGCCGGCGCGGCGATGGAACTTGCGATCGGCGACGTTTTTGGCGGGATCGCGATGGGCTCGATGACGCTCAACGATCGCTTGACGCTGGTCTCGAATGCCGTTGCGGTTGCCGTGGTCGTCTGCGTCGCGGCTGCGTCACGCCGCGGCGGACGGGGTCTACCGACAGTCGGAAGCGAATCGTAGCGGGTGCGGATCGACCCGTCGGTAACGCGTGAGATTCTCGCGCGTACCGATCTGGCGACTCTCGTTGGCCAGTACGTCGCGCTTCACAAGCGTGGGCGGGACCTCGTTGGGCTTTGCCCGTTTCATGCCGAGAAGACGCCTTCGCTGCACGTGCACCCCGATCGCGGTTTCTTCAAATGCTTCGGTTGCGGCAAGGGCGGGGATGCCATCCGCTTCATCATGGAGCTCGAGAACCTGCGCTTCCCCGACGCCGCGCAGGTGCTGGCAAAGCGCGCAGGCATCGAGATCGCGCCCGAAGATCCGCGCGAGGCGCGCCGACGCAGCGAGCGGGAAGCGATCTACGATGCAAACCGCATCGCCGCGGCGTTCTACCATCGCCTCCTGCTGCAGGATCCGCGTGCGGAAGAGGCGCGGCAATACTGCGAGGGCCGCGGGCTGCAGAGGGCGACGATCGAGGCGTTCTCGCTCGGCTTCGCTCCGGCAGGGTGGGACGCGCTCGCGATGGAGCTGCGCCGCGAGGGAATTCCGGCCGAGATCGCGCTCGCCGCGGGCCTGCTGAAAGCGCGCGGTGAGGGGCGCGGCGTCTACGACGTCTTCCGTCATCGCTTGATGATTCCGACCTATGCGACGACGGGCGAAGTGGTCGCGTTCGGCGGCCGCGCGCTGGCCGCGGAAGAAAATCCCAAATATCTCAACACGCCCATGACGCCGGTTTATACGAAAGGCCGCTTCGTCTACGCCCTCAACGTCGCGCGCCGCAGCGCGGCGAAAAACGGCTCGCTCATCGTCGTCGAGGGATATCTCGATTGCATCGCGCTCCATCAGGCCGGATTCGAGGGCGCGGTCGCGTCGCTCGGCACCGCATTCACGCCGGAGCAGGCCGCCGAGCTTCGCAAGTATGCGGAAAACGTCTTCGTTTGCTTTGACGCGGATGCCGCCGGCCAGGCGGCGACGGCGAAGTCCCTCGACGTCCTCGTTCAGGCAGGGATCCATGCGCGCGTCGTCGCGCTTCCGGCCGGCGAGGATCCCGACAGCTTCGTGCGTTCTCGCGGCCCGGCGGCATTTGGAGAGCTGCTCGAGGCGGCCGTTCCGTGGGTCCAGTTCATGCTCGACAAGGAGCTGGAGCGCATGGGCACCGGCTTCACGCGGCCGGCTGAGATCGCGCGCCGAGCCGAACGGCTCGTCCGCACGCTTCCGATGGAAGAGTGGGATCGCTGGCGCGTGTACGTGGCCGGTAAGCTGCGGCTCTCCCCGGACGACCTGCGGCTGAGCCGCCTGTACGCCGATCCCGCTCGCTTCTCGCCCAAAGCCCCGCCGGGCGCTCGGTTCAGCCGCCACCTTGCCCCGGCGCCCAAGCGGGTCACCTTCGAGCGCGACGTCATCGCAGCGTTCGTCGAAGAACCGCTGTTACTAGAGGAGTACTCCGGCCGTATCGCCCCCGAAGCACTCGTCGATCCCGCTCTGCGGGAAATCCTCGAGCGCCTCTATGCTGCTCGCGCAGAGTTGAGGACGGGTGCCGACGTCGGCGCACTCTTTTCCGACAGCGATGACGTCGTGACGTTGCTTGCCGAGCTCGAGGTGGGGGAACGTTCCAAACGCCGCCGCTTCGAGGAAAGCAGTGAGCGCCGGACGTTTCTCGATCGGGTTGCGGCATTGCTGGACGCGCGTCGTCGGGCTGCGGCGGTTCGCGAAGAGCTGGTCGCGCTGGAAACCGACATCGCATCATTCTTGGCCGAGGGCCGGCCGATACCGAAGGAAATCAAGGAACGCCAGAATCAATTGGAAGACGCTCTCCGCGAAGTCGAGCGCAAACGCGAAAGAAGGGAGGTGAGTTCGTCCGATCATGGCCCGTAAGAAAACCGCCGCTGCGGTTGCAGAAAAGCCCGAACTATCGCTTGATGAGATGATCAAGCGGCTGATCGAGCGCGGGAAAAAGCGTCGCTCGGTCACGTGGGATGAGGTCAATGCGATCTTTGAAAACTCCGACGAGGAATCGAACTCGGAGAAGATGGACGACGTGCTCGCCGAGCTGGAAGCGCTGGGCATTGCCGTCGTCGACGAGCAGGCGAAAGAAGAAAAGCGCGAGCCCGAGGACGACGACGCGCTTCCGGCGGGCCTTTCGCTGGACGATCCCGTCCGCATGTATCTCAAGGAAATCGGACGGGTGCCGCTCCTTTCGATGGAAGACGAAAAGAATTTGGCGATGGCCATCGAGCGCGGCGAAATGGAAGCTGCAAAGAACGGCGCGGCCGATTCGAAGGTTCTCCAAGAGGGAGAGGCCGCAAAGCGCCAGCTGACGGAAGCCAATCTGCGGCTCGTCGTCTCGATCGCGAAGAAGTACGTCGGCCGCGGCATGCTGTTTTTGGACTTGATCCAGGAAGGCAATCTCGGTCTGATTCGTGCGGTCGAGAAGTTCGACTACCGCAAGGGCTACAAATTCTCCACGTACGCCACGTGGTGGATTCGTCAGGCCATTACGCGCGCGCTCGCCGATCAGGCTCGGACGATTCGCATCCCCGTGCACATGGTCGAGACGATCAATCGTCTGATCAAGATCTCGCGGCAGCTCCTGCAAGAGCTGGGACGCGATCCGTCGGTCGAAGAGATCGCCGCCGAGATGGGGTTGACGCCCGAGAAGGTGCGCGAGGTCATCAAGATCTCGCAAGAGCCGATCTCGCTGGAGACGCCGATCGGCGAGGAAGAAGATTCGCATCTCGGCGATTTCATCGAAGACCAGGAAGCCGTCGCGCCGGCCGAAGCCGCGTCGGTCATGCTGCTCAAAGAGAAGATGGCCGACGTGCTCAAGAACCTCACCGAGCGCGAACGCAAGGTGCTGGTCTTGCGCTTCGGTCTCGAAGACGGGCACCAGCGCACGCTCGAGGAAGTCGGCCAGGAGTTCGGCGTCACGCGCGAGCGCATCCGTCAAATCGAAGCAAAGGCGCTGCGCAAGCTGAGACATCCATCGCGCGGCAAAGCGCTCAAGGATTACTGGAGCAACGAGTAGAGGGTCGACGCGCCGCAGCGAGCGGCGCGATTGCGTTTAGAACCCGGCCACGCGATTGCATGGATTCTTCGGTTTCTCGCCGGCGAGGACGCGGATGACTTCTTCGCACGCGCGGCGGCGAAGATCCAGAACGGCGACGTCCGAGGCGTAAGCGACGTGCGGCGTGATGATGACGTCGTCGCGCTCGACGAGCGCGCGCGGCGGATTCGGTTCGCCCTCGATGACGTCGAGTCCGACGCCGCCGAGCTGTCCCGACTCGAGGCCGCCCAGCACGGCCTCGTTGTCGATCAGCGGTCCGCGGCTGACGTTGATGAGGATCGCGCCGCGTTTCATGCGCGCGATGAAGCCGCGATTGACGACGTGGTGCGTCGAGGCATCCAGCGGCATGTGCAGGATCACGACGTCGGAGCGGGAGAGCACGTCATCGAGCGCCGCGACGGTCGCCGCGCCGGCGTCGCGCACCGGCATCACGTCGTAGACGAGCACCTCGGCGCCCAGCGCGGCGGCTTTGCGTGCGGTGGCGCGGCCGATGCGCCCGAATCCGAGCAGGCCGATCGTGAGGCGGTTGGTGCGGCGCATCCCTTCGGAGGCGATGCCCCATTTGCCGCCCTTCACTTCGCGATCGAAATGCACGATGCGTCGCGTGAACGCAAGCATCAGCGCCAGCGCGTGGTCCGAGACTTCCTCGATGCAGTAATCGGGGACGTTCGTGACGAGCACGCCGCGCTGGGTTGCCGCATCGAGTGCGATGTTGTCGATGCCGATGCCGGTTTTCGCCACATGCCGCAGGTGCGGGCCTGCGGCCAGCACTTCCGCGGTAATCGGCGCGTAGGCCACCAAGATGCTCTCGGGATCGTGCTTGGCGATGAGTGCTGCGACCTCGTCCGCCTTGCCGGGTGCGGGCGGCCCCACGATCAGCGTATGTCCTGCAGCGCCGACGAGCTCGCGCTCGATCGCCGTATCCGGCCAAGGAAAATCGGTGACGACGACGGTGCTCATTTGACCTCCTCGATGCGGATGATGCGGTCCGATTCGACGATCCTGCCGAGCACGTCGAAGCCGTTCTCGACGCGGCCGAAAACGGTGAAGTCGCGGTCGAGGTGCAGCTGCGGCGACATCGTGATGTAGAATTGCGAGCCGGCCGAATCGCGCTCGGGCCCGTTCTCGCCGTAATCCAGGCCCATCGAAATCACGCCGGCATCTTGCTCGAGCGGATTCTCCTCGGCTCCGATGCGATAGCCCGGGTCGCCGTTGCCGCGATTGGTCCGATCGCCGCTCTGCGCGACGAAATCCGGAACGACGCGAAACCAGCGAATGCCGTCGTAGAAGCCGCGGTTCGCGAGCTGCAGAAAATTCGTGACGGTCTGCGGAGCCCACTCCGGAAAAAGCTCCAGGACCAGCGTTCCTTTCGTTGTGACGATCGCGACGCGCGGATGCGGCCCGGCCGCAGGCCCGGTCATCGCCGCGACCGTTTCGGGATAGATGCTCGGCTGCAGGATCAAATCGGCGACCGTTGGGCGAGCCGGCTTTTCCGCCGGACGCGGGCGCGGCAGCGGAGAGAGATCCGCCGTCACCTCCGGCGGCTGCGGCGCCGGCGTGATGACGCCGCTCGGGATAGCGGTGAGATGCTCGCTGTGTTTGCCGCCGCGCATCATGCGCAGCGCTTCGCGCGCCTCTTCGTTGACGCGCCACCTCGCGTCGTGCGTCAGGGGCATCACGCGTGCAGCCCAGGACGGATCGTGCCGGCGCTCGAGCGCGTGCAGCGTTTGAATCTGCACCAGCTCCGAAGAATCGTGCAGGCCAGCAGCCAGCGTGCGCGTGGAGACGTCCTTGGCAAAGCTCGCTGCCAGCGCCCACATCACGTGCCAGCGCGCGCCGGTATCGCCTTCAGACGTGAAGGCGCTCTCGAGCGCATGCAGCGCGCGTCCGTGCGGGGACTTTTCGGTTCCGACGTATGCCAAGGTATAGGCGGCGCGCCCGCGCAGCACCGGAGATTCGTCGTCGCGCAGGATCGAGGTGGTGCGCGCGAGCGCGCGTTCCATCTGCGCGCGGTCAAAATCGTGCGCGTATGCAAATCGGGCCGTCGCATCCAGCGCTGCCACGCGCACGCCGCCCGCGCGATCGTTCAGCGCGCCGACGACCGCGTTTGCCGCGCGCATGCGGCGCGGCGCGGCGAGCGGCGCGAGCATGGGCTGGAGCGTCTTGCCGGACAAAGGCCTGGCAAGCAGGCCGAGGCCGTAGACAACCATGGCCCTGATTGCATTATCTTCGGCCTGGGTATGCTGGAGGAGAGGGTCGGCTGCCAGCAGCTTGCCCGTGCGCCCGAGGGCAAGGGCGGCACGAGCAGCCAGGGCAGGCTCGCCCGAGGAGAGAAGGGAAGCAAGCGATTCACCCCCGGTCGACCGGGCCAGCTCCCAGTATTCAAGCGTACGATAGGGGTTGGCGGCGGCCGCCGTGGCCGAAACCAAAGCCAGCATCCCTAGGCAAGTGAGCATCTTCACGGGTCGGTATCCAACTTTCGGGGCCGTTTGTGCGTTATAGGGATTAGTCCATCCGGAACACGAGGTAGAAAGAGTCCAGTTATGTCGACCCCAGCGAAAAAGCCCGGCGGCGGAATGACCGTTCGGGAAGCCGGCCAAAAAGGCGGCGAGACCGTCAAGCGCAAGTACGGCCCGGAGTTCTACGAGAACATCGGCCGTAAGGGCGGTCAGGCCACAAAGGCCGCGCATGGGCACACGTTTTACGAGCAGATCGGAAAGAAGGGCGGCAAGAAGGGCGGCGAGGCGACTCGCGACCGTTACGGCCCAACCTTCTACGAGGAAATCGGTCAAAAAGGCGGACAGAAGGTGAAGGCTCTGATCGAACAGGGCAAGCGCGCTGCCGCGGCGGCCGGTTCTCCGACCGAGAGCGAAAAAAGAGCTTCTTAAGACACGGTGACGGTGTGGCGCGCAGGCGCCGCGTGCGCGGCGCTCGCCGCGTTCGTCGCCTTACCTTTGCTCGTCTTTGCCGCACCGCCGCAGAAATCTGCGGCGGGCGTCATTCTGCCGGCCGGTACGAGCGAGACGCTCGTGCTCGACCAGAGCATCGATTCCGCGAGCACCCAGCCGGGGGCGACGATTGCGGCGCATCTTCGTGATGCGATCGTCTTGCGCAGCACCGTCCTTGCGCCGGCCGGCGCGACCGTGCACCTGCTGGTAGCGGAGACGCGGCGCGCGGGTGCGGGTGCAAGCGGTGAGGTGTTCCTGCGCGTCGAGCCGCTGCAGCTCGCGGGCGGCATCACGCTGCCCTTGCAATTGGTGTATCCAAGCATGACACCGCTGCTCGTCGCGGCGAACCCGAGCGACATCCGGCTGCCGCACGAGCGTGCGAAGTCCCTCAAAGCCGGCACGGATCTCGTCCTTCCGCCGGGCACGCTGCTGAGCGCCCGCACGGCCGCAACGCTCGACGCCAGCAGCCCGAATCGCACGGTGGTCCAGACTCCGCCGCCTTACACGTACTCCACCGAAGAGCCCTACGCGGCGTATACGCCGATCCCGCTTTCCACGCTCAATCCCTATCGGACCGCGCCTCCGCGCAAGCGCGGCGGGAAGGCGCGCCCGACGGCGTCACCCAGCCCGAGCTCCAGTCCCTCGCCGAGCCCGACGCCGTCGCCGCTGCCGACGTAAGGGGCGCAAGCGCATCCGGCGCGAACGTCGGCGCATGATGCGCCGCGAACGATTTCTCTGGACGGCGTCCGTCGGGTTGGCCGCGAGCACGCTCTCGCCGGTACGCGCGCAAATGCAAAGACCGGAGCTCTCCGGGCACGCCGAGCCGAAAGAACGGCCGTTTCTCGACGCGGCGTCGCGCTTTTTGCACGGCGCGTATCCGAAGCCGAGCCTGGCGGCGCGCGCCGGCTTCTTTCAATTCACGCCCGAGGATCGCACGGGTGCCATCTCGTGGGCGAACCTGCACTGGACGTCGACGGATGCCGAGCACCCCAGCCAAGTTTGGTACGACGTGCACGGCCGCTTGATCGGCGCGGACTATTCCGTTTTGCAAACCGATTCGCCGGACCGTCCGAGGCTGTGGAATATCGATCCTCGGCGTTGGATCGGCATACACGCGCACGTTCACTTCGGCCTGCGCGAAGCCGGCGGCATCAAATTCGGTGCAACCTCGACGGGGAGATTCGAAGGGGCCGGCGGCACCATCAGCGCGCCCGACAAAAGCGTGCTCGTGCGCATGGGCATCGCCAAGAGCGTGCAGCAAGTTGCATTCGTCTTTCTGTTCCCATCGATTTGGGATCTGCAGTTTTGGGTGATTCCAAACCCGGACGGCAGGTTCGCCGAATACAATCCGAACGTCAAGCCGCAGCACGCGCAGCCCCACCCGAAGTCGATGTAAGGGCGCTCAGCGGCCGAACACCGCGCGCAGCGCCAAGAGCGCGTTCTCGCGGCGTTCGCGAATGCGGCGGTAAAAATACTGTCTCCAGTGCGTGCCGTACGGCACGTAAACGCGAACGTTGTACCCTTCGGCGGCGAGCTTGTGCTGCAAATCGGGCCGAACGCCGTAAAGCATCTGAAACTCGAAGCGGCCGCGGTCGATGCGGTGCTCGGCGGCAAACGCCTTGACGCCGCTCTGAATGCCTTCGTCGTGCGTCGCGATTGCGGGATAGTTGCCGCGCACCAAGAGCGTTTCGGCCAGGCGCATGAACGCGCGCCGAATCGCCGGCATGTCGCCCAGCGCAATGTCGGGCGGCTCTTTGTAGGCGCCCTTGCACAACCGCACGCGGGCACCGAGCGCGATCGCGCGCTCGAGGTCTTCCGGTGTCCGCTTCAAGTACGCTTGCAAGACGATGCCGACATTTTTGCGCTCCGCATAAACCTCCTCAAAGAGCTGCAGCGTCGCTTCCGTCAGCGCCGATCCCTCCATGTCGATCCTCACGAAAGGATCAAGCAGCGCGCGAGCCGTCGTGTCCGCGCAGCGCGCCGCAATGGACAGCAGATGCTCCTTGCAGAGCGCGCGATCGACGAGCAGCCCGAGCGCGGTGAGTTTTACCGAGACGTTGCTGCGTGAGCCCGCGTCGGCGAGCGCGTCGAGCAAACGGAGATACTCAGCCCGGATCGCGGCGGCGTCGGAGGCGCTGCGAACGTCCTCACCGAGGAAGTCGATCGTTGCCGACATCCCCAGATCGTTGATTCGGCGCACGGCGTCGATCGCGTCAGCGATGCGCTCGCCGGCGACGAACCGACGGGCAATCCTCACAAGGGGGCGAGAAGTTCCGCCAAAAGCGGCGTAGCTGGACGTGCGTGCAAGGCAGGCCAGTCTGCGTCCGCGACGATGCGCCCCCCTTCCAGGACGATGGCACGCCGGGAAAGACGCTCGAGAATATCGGCTTCGTGGTCGACGACGATCAGCGTGAAGCACAGGCTGCGCTGCCACTCCGCGATCGCCGTCAGGAGCTCGCGCACGAGATGGCGGTCGAGCCCGGTGAAGGGCTCGTCCAAGAGCACGAGGCGCGGCTTGGGCGCGAGCATCCGTGCGAGCGCAACGCGGCGCGCTTGCCCACCCGACACTTCATGAGCAGGTTCGTTCCAGACCGGAGCGAGGTGCAGGCGATCGCGCAGCTCCTCGATCCATGCGCGGTCGCCGCGCGCGCCGTTTCGCACGCCGAACGAGATATTTTCTCGAACGCGGAGGTGGGGAAAGAGGTTCGCGTCCTGCGTGAGATAGCCGATCTTTCGTTCGTGCAAAGCTCGAGGCGGCGGGAAGAACGTCTCACCCTCGAAGCGGACGTAGCCGTCGTCCGGCGTTTCGGTTCCCGCGATGCAAGCGAGAATCGTGCTCTTGCCCGTGCCGGACGCTCCGAACAGCCCGCACGTCTCACCGAGGCCGACCGACAGCGTGGCGTCGACGGTGAACGACGCGCGTCTCTTGACGACGTGGGCTTCAAGCATTGGCCGTAACGCGCGGCGCCGACGTTCGCCGTTGCGCCAGCACGTGGGCCAGCCATGGAAGCGGTAGGGACGTGACGAGAAAGGCGACGAGCAGCGGCATTACGGCGGGCAAGCCGAAGTCTTGCAAGCTGGTCCACATGGCGACCGGCATCCCGGCCGGATAATACGCCGTGATGACGATCGCGCCGAACTCGGTAAGAGCGCGAACCCACGCGAGGCTGAGCGCCACCACAAAGCCCAAGCGCACCATCGGATACGTGATGCGCCAGAAAACGCTCCACGGATTGTGTCCCAGAAGCGCCGCCTGCATCTCGAGGCGGCGCGGAACCGCGTCGAGCGACGCGATTGCACCCAGCACGTAGTAGCCGATGCTGACGTACACTTGCGTGACGACGAACGCCAGCGGCGTGTTCGTCATCGAGAGTCCGAAGCGGCCCAAGAACGCACCCAATGCATGCGGCCCGAACGCGAGGGACAAGAGAATTCCAAGCGCCAGCGGTGGAAGGAGCACCGACACCAGCAGCACGGCCTGCCACCAGATGCGTTCGCGAGAAGGGCAGCGCGCCACGTACAGCGCCATCGGCGTTCCGAGAACGACGACGATCGCCATCGCGAGCGCCGTCAAACCGAGCGAGACGCGCGCCGCGTCGAGCGTCGCCGGGCTGTCCCAGCGCCACCTGCCGACCGGAACGAACAGCCCCGCCAACGGGTAGAGGAGGACGATCGCAAAGACGATCGCCCCCAAGCGGGCGATGTTATTTCGCAATCAAACGTGAAGCGCGACGGCGCCGGTCGGTGGGTCGTACGCGTATCGGCGAAGAATCTCGTGTCCGGCAGTTCCCGTCAACCAATTCACGAACGCTTCCGCCTTCCGGGGATGCGCGCTGCCGGCGATCACCGACGCGTAATAGACGAGAGCCTGCGGATGGTACGTTTTGCCGCCCAGCACGAGCGAGGCGTGCCGGTAAAACTCGTGCATCGACTCATTGCCGAGATTGATCTCGTCGGGCAACGCGACGTAGGGTAAGTTGAAGGGCCCGGGCTGAGTCCGGTATGCCGCTGCGGCGTCGAGCTCGCCGCTCTGCAATCGCGCTTCGACGCTCGCTTCGCTGAAGATTTGCTTGGTGTTGATCGTGTCGCCGAGAATCTTTTGCGTCAGTCCGGGTTTCTTGTAGAACGTCTCCGCTAATTGCAGCGTGAAGATGATGTTGCGGCCTTGCGGATCGGTCATCGGATTCGTCCGGCCGAAGCGGAGGCCCGGCTGTGAGAGAATCTCGTACCACGGCATCGCACCGTGCTTGCTCGCGGCCGCATCGGCGAATTGCCGTGCCCAGCGGCTCTTGGGGCTATAGGCGATGACCATCTCCGTGCGCGCCAAAGGCGTGGCCGTTTGAGCCTTGCCCGCCTTTAGCACCGTGAGCATTGGGCCGGGCGTTACCGGGATGAACACGTCGGCGCTAATGCTGCCGCCGACGATTAGTTTTGCGAGCGCATCTGAGCCCTGCGCGCGTCCGTGCATCGCGATGCCCAGCGCTTGCGCGACGCCGGTCTTCACCGGCCCTTCCATCATCGAGGCCATCGAACCGGCGTAGGCGACGTCGAGCGTCGTGAGGTCTTGCGCGCGGACGCGCGATGTTTGCGACAGCGCAAAAGCACCGGTTGCCGCGAAGATCCATTCCCGTCGGTTCAAAATGATTCTCCTATGTGGCTGAGGTCGTAAGGGCCGAATGCGCCGAGGTCGCGGCGAAACGCCGTGGACCGCAACGCGGAAATACAGGCGGCGACGCCGGCGTGGCCACGGTCGCTTCGGCGCGCGATGAGCACGCAGCGCTCGCTGCGCAGCGGAATGAATCCGAGCTTGAATGCGTCCGCGACCCCGGCGACGCCGATGCCGATGTCGGCATAGCCGAATGCGATCGCGCGCGCAACGTCGGCGTGCTCTTGGAGCGCGCGGTCATAGCCGTTCACGCGCTCGGACGAAACGCCGGCGCGGCGCAGCTCCGCATCGAGCAATGCGCGCGCCGCGGAGCCTTGCGCGCGATTTGCCAGGCGCACGCCGGGGCGCTCGAGGTCGCGCGCGCCGCGCAATTTGAGCGGATTACCGGCCGCGACGATCCAGCCTTCTTCGATCGTCGCAAGCTCGAAGACGTCGACGTCGTGCATGCCGGTGCGCCGTATTAACCGTTCCAGCTCGGCGTGCGAGCCGTGCACGGCCGCGACGTGCAAGCGTCCCGCCGCAAATTCGCCGAGCGCGTCGCGGTTCGTCGACGGGAACCAAAGCGCGTGGGCCGCGCCCTTCACGTGGCGGGCCAAGAGCCCGAGCGCGGGCTCGCAGCCGGCAAGGAACGCCGTCGCGGCCCATTCTTCGTTGCTTCCGGCGAGGGGCTCCAACTCGGCGCGGCCGTCGCGGTATGCCGTGACGAGCGCCGAGGCGGCGTCGCGTTGGCCCGGATCGGCCAGTGCCCGGGCGACCACGCGCCCGCCGACGAGCGCAACGGCGGCGCGCGGGCTCGCCGGCGCGGCGCTCATTTCGGCCTGCACGCGCGAGAGCGAACCGCCTCCGAAGATCTCCTCGACGGTTGCGCCGAGCGCCCGTGCGATCGCGAGCGCAACGGTCACGCTTGGCTGCGAACGGCCGGCCTCGATCGCGCCCAGCGCCTGGCGGGTGATCCCCGCGGCGCGCGCCAACTCGCCTTGCGAGAGCCCGAGCGCGCGGCGGCGCGCGGCCAGGGCAACTATACTTGGCATCGTGTAAAGTTTGCTTTCGAGAAGGGGCGGTCCCTGCGCCGCGGTTTCACGGCGAGCGGGCAAGCAAGCGTTAAAGTTTCGTCAAAGGGGCGAAGCAGGCGAGGCGAGCCGCCCGGTTGGCGGTAAACCTGGCAAGAAATGATTCCGCAGACCTTGCGGGTGCTGGTCGCCGATGACGATCCCGACATGCGAACTCTCATCGCGACGGTTCTGCGGTCGCCAACGTACGAAGTGGTCTTGTGCGAGGATGCGGAATCCGCGCTGGTGCGTTCCAAAGACAAGAAGCGGTACGACATCATCGTCTGCGATTTCATGTTGCCCGGGATGTCGGGGCTGGAGCTGATCCAGCGCTTGCGCGCCAATCCGCTGACGGCCAAAGTTCCAATCCTGATGATCAGCGCGCACACCAACTACGGCATGGATGACCGCGCCAAGGCGGTCGGCGCAAATCATTTCCTGAACAAGCCCTTCACGCTCTCTCAATTCCGCAGCGCGCTCAACGGCGTGCTCGCGCAAAAAGGAGAAGGCGCTCTAACGTCCTGACCGGTATCTCGAAAGTTGCGCTCCTCGCGATCTCGCTCGCGTTGGACGTCTTCGCCGTGTGCGTGGGGGTGGGTGTGCGCGGCCACACCCGCGCCGAAAAGCTTCGCATCGGCGCCGCGTTTGCAAGCGCCGAAGTCGTCATGAATCTGATCGGCCTCGGGATTGGGCGCGCGATCGGCTCGCTCATCGGCGAAGCTGCCGCGTATTTGGGGTTTGCGGCGCTGGTCGGAGTCGGCGCCTATATGATCGTGGAGAGCCTGCGCGAAGAAGCCGGCGAGCTCGACCTCTCGACGGGCTGGGGACTCTTTCTCGCAGCGATCTCGATCAGCCTGGACTCGCTCGGCGTCGGCTTCACCCTGCCGTATCTCGGCGTTTCGATCGTGCTCGCGCTGGCGATGATTTTTGGCGTGTCGATTCTTGCCACGAGCACCGGTCTTTCGCTGGGGCGGGCTCTCGGAAACCGCGTCGGCGGTGCGACGGGTTTGCTCGCCGGCGCGCTGCTGGTTCTGACGGGGTTGCTGTTCGCCGCGGCGCGTGCCTATGGCTTCTAGCGAATCGCGCGCCGGCGAGCTGTTCGGCTTGTGGGAAGGGACCGGAAAGCATAGCGCGATCGTCGTCGGTACGGCCAAGAACGTGGGCAAAACGACTACCGTCAACGCCTTATTGCGGGTTGCGCAGGACCGCGGCATCAAGATCGGGTTGACGTCGACCGGTCGCGACGGCGAAGCCTTCGATGCGGTCGACGATGCGCCGAAGCCGCGCATCTTCATCGAAGCCGGCACGCTGGTGGCGGCGGGACGCGCGCTCGTGCCGCACGCGCGCGGCATCGACGTGCTCGACGAACGGGCGCGCAGCGCGCTCGGACCGATCGTGTTCTATCGTGCGAACGCGCCGCAATACGTCGAGATCTCCGGCGCGCCGACGGCGCGCGAGATGCGCGCCGTGATCGAGCGGCTGCACGCGTTGGGCGGCGAGCGCGTTCTCGTGGACGGTGCGATCGATCGCGTCGCGATCGTCGCCACGGGAAACGACGCGGTGATCGTGGCGACGGGGATGTCGCGGGCGCCGACGATCGAAGCGGTCGCCGCGCATACTCGACGCCTGATCGAGAAGCTCGGTCGGGCGCGCACGATCGCGTGCACGACGTGCCCGGTCGGCGAAGGACGACGCGTCGAGCCCGAAGCCTTGCTGCGCGCCGTCGGCGAAGCGACCGGGTTGCCGGTCTTCGATTTGCAGGCAGGTTTGCGGTGGAACCGCTGATCGTCACCGTGGCGCCGGTCGGAGCCGAGCTGCGGCCCGATCAGACGCCGTATCTGCCGCTGACGCCGCAACAGCTCGGCGAAACGGCGGCGGCATGTCAAGCCGCGGGCGCATCCGTCATTCACGTGCACTACCGCACCGACGACGGCGAGAACACGCATGCGGTCGCTCGCTTTCGCGACGCGATGCAGGCCATTCGAGCAAACAGTGATCTCATCGTGCAGTTTTCGACCGGTGGTGCCATCGGAATGACGCCGGAGGAGCGCGCGGCGCCGCTCGAGCTGCGCCCCGAGATGGCGACGCTGACGTGCGGAACGGTCAACTTCGGCGATGAGATCTTCGAGAACGGCTTTCCGCTCATGCGCGGCATTCTCCGGGCGATGGAGCGTCATGCCGTGACGCCGGAGCTCGAGGTCTTCGATCTGGGCCACCTCGCGAACGCGAAGCGGCTTGCGGCGGAAGGGCTGCTGCAACTACCGCAGCATGTCGACTTCGTTCTCGGCGTTCCGGGCGGGCTGGAAGCGAGCGTCGAGCATCTGGTCGCGTGCACGCGGGCGCTCCCGGACGGGTGCACGTGGTCGGTCGCCGCGATCGGGCGCATGCAGCTGCCGATGGCCACGGCGGCGATCGCGATGGGCGGCCACGTCCGCGTCGGCTTGGAAGACAACATTTGGTATACGAAGGGACGGCTCGCTCGCAACGACGAGCTGGTTGCGCGCGTCGCCCGCATTGCTGAAAACCTTGGGCGGCCGGTCGCGACGCCGCAAGAGGCGCGGCGCATCCTTCGTTTGCCAGGATTCGCATCCGCCTCTTAGAACGCCGAAACCCGGCTTGCTTACTTACGTCATCCGGCGCACGCTCTTGAACGTCCCACTGCTGATTCTCATCAGCATGGTGATCTTCATCATTCTCTCCAACGCGCCGGGCGGACCGCTCGCGCCGTATCTGCAGAATCCGCACATCACGCAAGCCGACATCGAACGGCTCAAGCACAATCTCGGTCTAGACCAGCCGCTTCCGATTCAGTACCTGCACTGGCTTGGAAAGGTTCTCACCGGCGACCTCGGGTACTCGACGTCGAATTCGGAGAGCGTTATGCACGCGATCCTGGATCGGCTGCCGGCAACGCTCGAGCTCATGGGCAGCGCCTTTATTTTCTCTCTCGCGATCGGCGTGACGTTCGGAATCCTCTCAGCGCTGCGACCGTATTCGTGGTTGGATTACGTCGTCACGACGTTTGCGTTTTTCGGACAATCGATGCCGGTCTTCTGGTTTGCGCTGATGCTGCAGTTGGCGTTCGCGGTGTACGGCATTCCGCTGCCGGACGGTTACAAGATCCAGCTGCCCTCCGCGAGCATGTGCTCGACGGATGCCTGCGGCCTCGGCGACCGCATCGAGCACCTGATCTTGCCGACCGTCGTTCTCTCGCTGCTGTTCATCGCGACGTGGAGCCGCTTCATGCGCTCCTCGATGCTGGAGGTCGTGAGCACCGATTACATGCGCACGGCTCGGGCCAAGGGGCTGGCGCGGGCAACCGTCGTGCTCAAGCACGGCCTCAAGAACGCGCTCATTCCGTTGGTCACGGTCGTCGCGCTCGGTTTGCCCTCGCTGGTTGCCGGCGCCGTCGTCACCGAGACGATCTTTGCGTGGCCGGGAATGGGTCGATTATTCATCAATGCCTTGACGCAGTTCGATTTCGCGCTCTTGATGGGCTATTTGATGCTGGTGTCGTTCCTCGTCGTGCTGTTCAATTTGATTGCCGACATCGCGTACGCCTGGCTCGATCCGCGGGTGAAGTACAGCTAGATGACGACGACGCTGCCGACCGCGCAAATTCTCTCGGACGAGCTGGAAAAGGAATACGAGCTTCGGCGGCACGTGACGTGGCGGCGCTTCCGCCGCCACAAGCTGGCGCTGGCCGGCGCCGTCGTCTTCGGCATCATGCTGCTCGTCGCGATTCTTGCCAACTTCATCGCGCCGTGGGATCCCAACTACATCGATCAAGCGCACTGGACGGGTTATCCGCTCGCGCCTGGCGTCGCCGGGCACATTCTCGGAACCGACGAGAACGGCCGCGATCTGCTCTCGCGCTTGATCTTCGGCGCCCGCATTTCGCTGACGGTCGCCATCTTTGCGGTGACGATGGAGATCGTGCTCGGCACCATCCTCGGCGCGATCGCCGGCTTCTACGGCAAGGTGGTCGATTTCACGATCATGCGCATCACCGATGTCGTGCTCTCGATTCCGCTCTTGCCGCTGCTGCTCGTGCTGACGGCGATCGTCGCGCAGACGTCCAACAAAGCGGCGCTCAACTTTGCCTCGATCGTGCTGATCATCGGCTTCGTGAGCTGGCCGCCGGTCGCGCGCATCGTGCGCGCGGTCTTTTTGAGCTTGCGCGAGCGGGAGTATGCCGAAGCGGCGCGCGCGATCGGGAACCGCGACGCCCGCATCATCTTCCGGCATCTGCTGCCCAACGCGATGGCACCGATCATCGTTCAGGCGACCCTCGAAGTCGCCAACGTCATCATCCTCGAGTCGACCCTGTCCTTCTTGGGCTTCGGCATCCAACCGCCGACCGCCAGCTGGGGCAACATGCTGGCCAACGCCCAGGCCAACATGGCGATCGCGCCGTGGGCCGCCGTCTTCCCCGGCCTGTGCATCCTCGTCACCGTCTTGGCGATTAACTACCTGGGGGACGGCCTCAGAGACGCTCTTGACCCGAATATGAGGTAGGCCCTATTCTCTCTTGGCCCC
>Ga0209061_1000360_pt1 | contig 126820 bp, 100 predicted proteins | sample Coa_R1_10_FD_187157 | JGI IMG/M metagenome (GOLD analysis project Ga0209061, IMG submission 187157) | Surface soil microbial communities from Centralia Pennsylvania, which are recovering from an underground coalmine fire - Coalmine... | ecosystem: Environmental > Terrestrial > Soil >... | reverse complement strand
TCACAGAAAGTGCCTCCTCTGCTGGTGGGAAACGCTGCGTAGAACACAGCTATTCTCCCAGCTGAGGGGGCCTTTTTGGTGGATGCACGACCCCGATCAGCCTATGGCTACGCGGTGGATCGAGGCTTAGATGGGGTGGTGCAGTCCGAGCCGTCCCCGTCGACAATGCCGTCTCGACGGAGCGCGCGTCGAGGGTTGAGGGTCCTCGGCGTCCTGGGGAGGCCCATTCGCCGGATTCGGCTCCGCCGAGTGGGCTTGGCTGCGGGCCTGGTGGTTGCGGTCGCTGGCGCGTCGATCGCGCTGGCGTTGCGACTGACCCCGATGCAGTCCGTGCGCGCACTTGGCGAGACCGTCGACGTCGGGGTCACGGCCCCGAGCGCATCGCTCTCGGGGCCAGGGGAGCTCGACCTGTTCGGCCAGTCCTTCCCGACCGTTCCTGATTTCACCGGTCCGGTTCGCCCACGCCTCGAACTCGCCCAGATCACGATCGATCGCGAGGTGCGCACGCTGGTCCAGCCCCGACAGGGTGGACGCTCGCCGGTGACCTTCCTCGGCGAGCAGCTCACTGCTGGGTGGATGCGATTCTTCCTCTGGGAGGCGCTCATCACCGCAGTCTGCGCGGTGGTGTTGCTGGGAGCGATCGCGGGGTGGCGGCGCTTATCGGTTCGCACGTCGGTGTTGATGGTGACCTTGGGCTTGTTGTTCACCGAAGGGATCAACCTCGGGCTCGTCATGGTGAGCGCCTACAGCGCGCCCAGCGTGCTCCGCCATGTCTCCTCCCTCGAGGCCCTGGTGGGGACCTATGCTCCGATTCCCAAGCCCGCCCCCAGCGGCGCTCCGCTCCCCGGGGTTCAGGTCGTCGTCATGGGGGATTCGACAGCGGCGGGCACGGGAAATCCCCCGATCACAAACGCTACAGCGGTCGACAGTGCCTGCGGTCGCAGCGTCGACTCCTATGGCGCGGATCTCGCCGTGGTCAATGGCTGGAACGTGCTGAACCTCGCGTGCAGCGGAGCGACGATCACCCATGGCATTCTCGGACCGCAAACGGTTGGTGGCCAGGTGGTACCGCCGCAATTCGGCGTTGCCGAGCAGGCAAGGCACGCGTCGGTTGTCATCGTGAGCGTCGGCGCCGACGACCTCGACTGGGATGCCCTGGTTCGTCTGTGCGCCTCCCAGCCCAGTTGTGACGACAACGCGTCCACGGCCCTCTTCCAGCAGCTGCTGGCGGTGTTCACGCCGTCCTACGACCAACTCCTTCGAGCGCTCGCTGCGCTCCCGAGCCATCCAGCGGTCATCGTGAACCTCTACTACCAGCCCTTCGACCCTGAGCTCCGCTGTCTCGATCGCGTGGGCCTCACCGGGCCCAAGGAGCAGGTGCTGCGCTCCCGGCTCTCGACCCTCAACCAAGTCCTGGCTCAGGGGGCGAGCACCTTCGGGTTCATCGCCGTCCAACCTCGGTTCACGGGGCACCAGCTGTGTAGCGCCCAGCCCTACGTCCAAGGCCTCCATGACCCGGCGCCGTTCCACCCGACGGCTTCGGGTGAGCTGGCCATCGCGCTCGCCGACGAGCGCGCCCTGTCCTCGGCCCGCCCGCTCGGGCGCTGACGCATCGGCGACGCCGGGGGGAACCCGGACGGGCCTGGCCACGAGCGATCTCGGAGGCCGAGGCGAACGCCGGAGGCACTCACGGTGCCGGGCGCTCCGCCCCTCTACAGTGCGTTCATGCGCTTGCAAGACATTCCCTACCAAGTAGACGGCCAGGAGATGGTCGGCTACCTCGCTGTCGATGACGAACGGCCAGGGCCGAGACCCTCGGTGCTCATCTGCCATGAGGGGTTCGGGCTGAGCGACGGGATCAGGGGCCGAGCGATCCGCTTGGCGAGCCTCGGGTACCTGGCATTCGCGCTCGACTATCTCGGCGGGGGCCGCCCCCGGGAGGACGCGATGAGCGTGCTAGGGCCGCTCATGGAGGACCGGCCGCGCATCAAGCGGATCGCCAGAGCCGGCTACGAGGTCATGGTCGGCCAGGACCAAGCCGATGCGTCTCGGGTGGCCGTCATCGGCTACTGCTTCGGAGGGACGATGGCGTTCGAACTGGCACGCGACGGGCTCGACGTCAAGGCGGTCGTCGGCTTTCATGCCGGGCCGCCGGCTCCGGCGCTCGACGAGACGCGAACCGTTCGCGCCAAGGTGCTGTTCTGCCTCGGGGCGGCCGACCCGATCATCCCTGCCGACCGCCGGCATGCCTTCGAGGCCGAGCTCGCCGAGGCCGGTGTCGAGGACTGGCGGATCGAGCTCTACGGCGGAGTCGGCCACAGCTTCACCAACCCCAAGGCCGATGAACGCGCGATGCCGGGGCTCAAGTATCACGCCGATGCTGATCGCCGCTCCTGGCGGTCGTTGCTCGGATTGCTCGAGGAAGTCTTCGGTCCGGTGTGAGCGCGGGCACGAGACAACCGCCAGCCTGGTGATCTCGGCTGGCGGTTGTCTGCCGATGCGCCCGACCTCAGATGCCGTAGAGCGCTTCGGAGCTCTTGCCGGCGATCTGGCGTTGCTGCTCGTCGCTCAACGTCTTGATGTGCTCGTAGAGCTCGTCGGTCGTACCGGGGAACTTGGCGTCGGGATGCGGATAATCCGACGCCCAGACGATGCGGTCCGCACCGACGAGCGGCGAGTTCGCGGTGAACGCGAGCAGCGACTCGTCCGCGTCAAAGCTGATCCAGCACTGCCGGCGGAAGTACTCCGAAGGATCCTTCTTGAGGTCCGGGACGTCGGGGCGGAACAGCGGCACGTGGGCATGGTGGTCCAGCCGCTCGAGCCATGGCACCACCCAACCGCCGTTGGCCTCGAGGAAGATGAGCCGCAGCTCGGGAAAGCGTTCGCAGACGCCGCCAGCGACGAGGAAGGCCAATGACGCCATCATGTCGAAGGGGTTCGACAGTGCCTGGCTGAAGTAGATGTTGTCGATGCCGATGTCCTGGGACGGCATGTTCTCGTCGAAGGCGCCGCGTACCGGTGCGTCGTGGATCCGGTCAAAGTGCATGCCCTTGCACGCGCCCGGAAGGCGCGCGTCGAGGAAGGGGTGCAGGCCCAGAGGGAGCCCGGTGTCGCAGGCCGCCTTCCACAGCGGGTCGTACACGCGGTTGTTGAACGGCTTCCAGTCAGCCGTGGGGTTCGGCCGGATGAACGCCGCCACCATGCCTGGCAGCTTGGCTGCTCGGCGTAGTTCTGCTGCGGCACGTTCGATGTCTTGCTGAGGCAGGAGGGCGGCACCGAACAGCTTGCCCTTCGCCTCGCTGACGTGGTCCGAGAGCCAGTCGTTGTAGGCCCGGCACTGCACCTCGGCGAAGTCGATGTCGTCCACGCCTTGGATGCCGAGCAGCTGGGTCGGGTAGAGCACCGACTTGTCGATGTGGTCGGCTGCCATGTCTTCGAGGCGCGCCTTGGCGTTGTAGGCCGCCGGACGGACCTCGGTGTAGCGGAGTTGGCCAGCCATCGCTCTGGCGCAGTCCTCTTCGCTCATTCCTGCAGTGCCCGACACCGAGGCGAAGTTCGCTGGCGTCCGGGTGTGGTCGAAGACCAGCCACTCCGTTCCGTCCGCGTCGGTTTCGATGTGCCAGATCCGGTCGCGGTACTCGGCTGGCGCGTAATCGAGCATGCCGGTGGGGTGCTCGAGGACGTGCCCGTCGGAGTCGACAAAGGTGAGTGCGCTCTTTTCGACCATGCTGCCCCTCCCTTGGATCGCCGCTTCCAGCGAACTGAGCGAACTGCTCGACTGTCTCGATTGCCGCTTCCAGCGAAGCGCTGGAAGCGCTGCACCCATGTTCGCGCGCTCGCCGCCTCGCCGCTCGTCGACCGGGCACGGAAGGGCTCCGGTGCGCTCGAGGATCCCCGATCCCGGGATGGCGTTCGGCGAGGGCCCTTGGACCCTGTCGGCCGGGTGCGGTTGGCGGTAGGAAGGGGTGGGTGGGGGAAGGAGCGATCGGGTGAGGGCAAGGAATGACCGAAGGGGCGAGCCGGAGGCTCGGCCATGGACACGGCGGAGGTTCCTGGCGGTCGCGGGTGGGGGTGCACTCGGCGCGTTGCTGGCCGCCTGTGGCACCCCCCAGCGCACGGCCAGCTCGGCGAGCCCAGTCCGCAGCCGGTTCCGCTCCCGCCCGGACCTCGAGCCGCCCGTCGTGGAGGTCACGGGTCCGGTCGGCCTTCCGGGAGCGGGCGAGATCTTCCTCACCCCGGGGGCCCCGCTGATCGTGGACGACCATGGCAGCCCCGTCTGGTACCACCCGGTGCCTCACGCCGCGACCAACCTGCGCGTGCAGCACTACGGGGGGAGGCCGGTGCTGACCTGGTGGGAGGGGGAGATCACCCACTACGGCGTCGGTCAGCGCGGCGAGGTCGTCATCGTTGACGCCAACTACCACGAGATCCGTCGAGTGCACGGCGCTGACGGCCTGGTTGCCGACCTGCACGAGTTCGTTATCGCCGCCGACGGGACGGGGTACCTGACCGCGTACCGGGAGCTCATCGCAGATCTCTCGGCCGTCGGCGGGCCGTCCAGGGGGCGGTTGCTCGATTCGGTGGTGCAGGGGATCGACCTGGCGACCGGGGCCGCCGTCTTCGAATGGCATAGTGCTGACCACATCGAGCTCTCGGAGACCTACCAGCGGTACTCGGCCCAGAGCGCCGCGCCCTTGAACCCGTGCACCTCAACTCGATCGACCTGACCGCTGACGGGAACCTCCTCGTCTCGGCGCGCAACACCTGGACGGTCTACAAGATCGACCGGGCGAGCGGGGCGATCATCTGGCGGCTCGGCGGCAAGAGGAACGACTTCCGCCGCGGCCCCGGGGTCCACTTCGCCTGGCAGCACGATGCGCGCGCGCATCCGAACAACGTGGTGACGATCTTCGACGACGAGGGCGATCCCCCTGAGGCCAAGCAGTCCCGGGGGCTCGTGCTCGAGGTCGACGAGGCAGCGAGGACCGCGACGCTCGTCCACGCCTACACCCACCCGCGGCGAGGGCTCCTCGCGGGAAGCCAGGGGTCGGTCCAGCTGCTTGCCAACGGTGACGTCTTCGTGGGCTGGGGCGCCGAGCCCTTCTACACCGAGTACCGGGCAGACGGGACCGTGGTCCTCGACGGCCACATCCTTGGTGCGCAGTCCTATCGAGCCCTGCGCTTTCCCTGGGTCGGCACGCCTGCCGAACCGCCGGCGCTCGCGGTCGCCCGTCATGGGAGGGGCCGTCTCACGGTGTATGCGAGCTGGAACGGCGCAACAGCGGTCGAGAGCTGGTCCGTGCTCGCCGGGCCCGGGCGCCGTGACCTCGCCGTGGTCGGCGCCGCCAACCGCACCGGGTTCGAGACCCCGGTCGAGGTGGCGGTCCCTTCCTCGACCCGTTACGTGGCAGTTCGTGCCGTCGATCGGCTGGGCGCCACGATCGGCACCTCAGCGGTCATCAGGGTGTGACCGGGACCTGCCGACCGGCCGCTGTGCTCCCGGTCGGTGGGGTGGCGGTGCAGCCGACGCAGGGAGGCTCGCCGACGAACGCAGCGGGCAGGGTCGGGGAATCCGTCGGGGGGTTCGTGGGCAGCAAGACCGGCGGGCGCGGCTTCTGGGCGAAGTTGAAGTCCTTCACGAGGTTACCGAGCTGCCGAGCGTTCTCGCGGACGTCAGGACGGGGGTCGGGTCGGTGGTCGGTCCTCGGATTGAGCCGAGCTGCGTGGAGGAAGTCGTCCTCGATGAACTTGAGGTAGGCGTCGCTGCTCAACGTCTGGTGGTCGATGTAGCCGTGGCGAGCGTACGGCGAGATGACGATGCTGGGGACCCGCAACCCGTAGCCGTTCTGGTCGACCGTCGGCGGGACCACGTGGTCGTAGAAGCCGCCCCAGTCGTCCCAGGACAAAAAGATCGCCGTCGAGCGCCAGTCCGGGCTCTCCATGGCGGCGTTGATCACGGCGGTGACGTAGGCCTGGCCTTCATGGACGCTGCCAGGGGGATGCTCGCTGTCGCTCTGGGCCGGTGCCAGCCACGAGACCGCCGGCAGCGTTCCGCGCCGGGCCGCCAGGAAGTAGCGGTTCAGCGGCTGGATGTTGCCCAGCTGGCCATCCTGGCGGACGTCGGTGAACAGCGGGAGAGGGTTCCAGATCCCCGGTGTCCGGTAGCTCTGGGGCGGTTGGGCGCAGGTGAGCGCTGCGTCATTGGCGCAATCAGGTTGGCGGCCGGTCTGGACGTAGTACGCCCAGCTGACGTGGTACCAGTGCAGGAGCCAGGTGATGTCGGTCCAGGCCAGATCGATCGAGGTGGTGCCGGTCGTGAGCTCTTGGTCGACCGCCGTATCGAACACGTTGACGCCGTAGGGGCCCACGATCTCGTTGACGCAGCTCATCGGTGCGGCGCTGGCGCACCGGGCCGACCAGGCCGAGACCATGTAGAGGTGGTCGGGCTCGGACCATGAGCTCACCGGCTCGAACATGTGGTCGTCGAGGACGAAGTCCCTGGCGTAGGTCCAGTAGTTCGGGATCTCCGCCGCCGTGTGGTACCCCATCACGTCGGGCTCTTGGGTCCGGCTGACCGAGCACGCCGGATCATTGGGATTCGTGCAACGGCGGGAGGCCCGGAGCTGCTGGCCGACGAACCCGTCCATCTTCCCGCCGTCGATGTCGGCCAGGGCATTGAGATGGCCGTGGGGACCGCCCCCGTTGACGTCGGCCGTGTCGTGGAACGGCTTGACACAGGTGCCCGTGGCTGGATCCGGTGCGCACACGGTTGGGACGCCGTCTTTCATCGGTATCCCGTCGGCACCAGGATAGGTGCCGAAGTAGCTGTCGAAGGAGCGGTTCTCCTGCATGATGATGATCACGTGCCGGATCTTGTGGATGCCGGACGGGACCACGTAGGTGCCGCTCGGGCCCCCGCGGGCAAGCTCGGCGGCGGCACTGCGTGAAGCGGCGACCGGGGAGGCGCTCGTGGCGAGCGCCACCAACGCGATCGCGCTCGTTCGCTTCAGCCATCGCACCGGCGCCCGGGCACAGTGGCGGGCAGCGATCTGGCCGTGGCCCATGCGAGATGACCGTTGTGGGGGGTCAGCCGCCGTTGGCCGGGCTCGCGGGAGCCGGGCTGCCTGCCGGAGGGTTCGACTTGAGCGGACGCGTGTTGGGGGGGTGGGTAAGGGTCGGGATCTGCACCGGGCCGATCGGGTTCGTGTAGAGGTAGTTGAAGATGTTGATCACGGCAGGTGCGGCAGCCTGGGCCCCATAGCCCGCGTGGTCCACGGCGACCACGACGACGTACTCAGGGCTTCCCGGCGGCGCATTGAGCGGGCCGAACCCCACGAACCAGGCGTTGGGCTCCTGGTAGCCGTTGGTGACGACCTTGGAGATGTCGGCTGTGCCCGTCTTCCCGGCGATCGGGTACTGGTTGTAGGAGAACCCTGCGTAGGTGGCGAAGGTCCCGGCTGCAGTCCCGCCGTTGTCCACGACGCCCTGGAAGCCCTGGAGCATCGGTTGGTAGATGGACGGGGGAAGGTTGACGTGCCCGGTCACCTTCGGCGTGAACTGCCGGATCACCTTGCCCGTCACCGGGTTCACGATCGCATTGGCGACCTGGGGCTCGTAGCGGGTCCCGCCGTTGGCGAACGTCGCGTAGGCGTCGGCGAGCTCGATCGGGGTGATCACGGTTTCTCCCTGCCCGAACGCCATCTCCAGGTTGTCCCCCGTGTACCAGGTGGTGTACGGGAAGGCCTTCGGTGCCTCCTTGTGGAGCTGCTCGCGAAGAGCCTGGCTGTCGACTCGGCCGGACACCTCTCCGGGCAGATCGATGCCGGTGGGCTCACCGAGGCCGTAGGCGTTGGCCACGTTCTGGATGGCGTTCTGCCCGAAACGCGAGATGTTCTGGGGCAGCGAGAAGAGATAGCCGATGTTGTAGAAGAAATAGTCGTCGGAGATGGTGAGCGCCTCGGTGACGTTGACATAGCCTGCACCGGCCGCCTCTGCGTCGTGGAAGTCGCACTGGCTGAGGGCTGAATTGCAACCGGGAACCACGTAGAGGCCGGTGTCATCGACCTCCGTCGACGGCGTGATGACGCCGTCTTGCAACGCAGCCGTGGCGCTGGCCAGCTTGAAGGTTGACCCTGGCGTGTAGAGGCCCTGGATCGCGTAGTCGTCGAGCGGGCACCCGTCGCCGTTGTTGCACTGGTTGGTGAGCTGCGCATAGTTCGCCGTGGAGATCCCGCCGATCCACTCGTTGAGGTTGTAACTGGGATACGAGGCCAGCGCGAGCACCGCACCGGTGCGAGCGTTCATGACCACTGCCGCGCCATTGGTCGCTGCGGGCAGCACGCCGTTGGTGGGGTCGCGTGTCTGGCGGTCGGCCATGATCACCTGCTGGAGGGCGTTCTGCACGTCGACCTGGAGCCCCGCGTCGATGTTGGTGACGAGCGTGTCCCCTTCGACGGGATTGCGCTTCTTGAGGACGCCGACCACCTTGCCCTGTGCGTTCACCGAGAGCTCTTCGATGCCGTCGGTCCCCCGGAGGTACTGCTGGTACTCGTTCTCGAGCCCGGTCTTGCCGTACTGGGAGGTTTGGTTGTAGCCCTGGCCCGGGTTGTGCGCCAGCTCCGAGGCGGAGATCGGACCGACGTAACCGAGGACGTCAGGGGCCAGCGCACCCGAGGGGACGTTGCCGTAGGCGGGGTAGCTCCGTTGGGTGATGTCCTGCACCGAGACCCCTGGGAACTCGCTTCGGTGGGTCTCGAGGAACTGCACCGCGGCCATGGGAACGTTCAGCGCAATGGGGACCGGTTGGTACGGGCTGTACTGAGGGTCGTTGAGCGCCTGGTTGACCTGCGCCGCTGTCTCGCCGAGCAAGGTGGCAACCTTGCCGATGATCGAGGGGTGCGCGAGCGCCTCGTTGCGCGACAGCACGATCTCTTGGTCGAGCTGGTCTTCGACGAGCACGCGACCCGTGCGATCCACGATCTCGCCTCGTGGCGCGGGGATCGTCACGATGCGGACCTGGTTGGCGGTGACGGCGGCGGCCGAGCTCTTCTGCTGGATGACCTGGAGGCTCCACAGGCGCAGCACCATGACCGCGAGCAGGCCGATGAACAGGATCCCAACGATCCCAAGTCGGAGGTTGGGGCGGGCAGGGCGTGGCTCGGACGAGACGAGCGCGCCGACGTTCAGGCGCTTGCGGGGCGTAAAGTGCAGTCGAGTCTTGCGCTGGTGGCGCTCGTTGTTCTTCCCAGGTCTCCGGGAGGGCTTGGGGTAGATCCGATCGCGAAACAACTTGCTGGCTCACCTCACGCGCGCTTCCCTCGACGAGCACCGATCGCTCCCTGGGGAGGACGCCGATGACACTATCGATGACGAGGCCTCGGCGGGCGTCGCTCAGGGGCTGGCTTCAGGAGGTCCTCGAGAGATGGTAAGCAACGGGGCGTTGTGACGGCGGACCGGTTCGTTCCTCGATCGAGCATCCTTCGTGCCCGCCGGCGTCAGCGCCTCCTCCGCTCCGTGGTGATCGTGACCGTCCTGGCAGCGGCGCTGACCGTGACGATCCTCGAAGTGCCCACGTCCTCGGGTCACAAGCACGGCAAGGCCAGGCAACCCTCCACGTCCTCGGCGCTGCCTCCGCCACCTCAGCCCGTCTGGCGGGTTGCATGGGGGTCGGCGATGGCGTGGGGTCACGGCGAGGCTTCCAACGTCACGGTCCGGGAGCTGGCCACCGTCGGAGTTGGGGGCGAAGCGGTCCGAGTCCGGATCTCGAACGTCTTCGGGAACGCCCCGCTGGTCATCGGCGCCGCGTCGGTCGCGGTCGATGCCAGTGGTGCGGCGGTGGTCCCCGGTACCCTCCAGCCGCTCACCTTCTCGGGCGCACCGGGGACGACGATCCCGGTCGGCAGCTACGTGTACAGCGACCCCGTGTCCATGACGACCACTGACCTCGAGACCCTGGCGATCAGCGTCTACGTGAGCGACACCGATCTGGTCTCCGTGCATCCGTGCTGTGCCACTCAGCGAGACGTCTCGTTCTTCACCCCCAACGGCGGGGGGAACCTCACCGATTCGGTGAGCGGAGCCGGGCTGGTGGTCGCGAGCCCCGACCCACGATGGGTCGACGCGGTCGACGTCCTGCAGACCACCGGGGAGGGGAGCATCGTCGTCGTCGGAGACTCGATTACCGATGGGTACAACGCGACCCTCCGATGGACCGACGTCCTCCAGGAGCGGATCGACCGGTTGCCGCCTTCCCAGCAGCGTGCGGTGGTCAACGAGGGGATCACGGCGAACGCGCTGACCTCGGTGGTTCCGACCGATTCGGCCACCGGCGGCGGCCCGTCGGGCCTGGCTCGGATGGCCCGGGACGCGCTGGACCAGTCAGGCGTCGCCGAGGTCGTCTTGTTCCTCGGGACCAACGACCTGTTCTTCGGTGCCACCGCGCAGCAGCTCATCACCGGCTACGAGCAAGCGATCGCCGAGGTCCATGCGGCTGGGCTCCCGATCATCGGGGTCACGCTGCTCCCCCGGGAAGCGAGCCCCGAGTTCCCCTGGAGTGCAACGCAGGAGAGCGAGCTCGAGCAGGTGAACACCTGGATCCGCACGTCGAACGCCTTCGATGGCGTGCTCGATCTCGCGCAGGCGGTCGCCGACGTCTACAACGGCGCCTGCCAGCCCAACGTCATGTTCCCGCCCTATGACTCCGGTGACCACCTCCACCCCAACGCAGCTGGCCAGACGGCAATGGGCGATGCCGTGGATCCGTCGGTCCTGGCGCTCTCGCCGATTCCCCAGGTGCCGCCGCTCGTCGACGTGACCCCTACCCCGGGGTGCGAGTGAGCGGCCTCCTCGTGACGGGCCCCTCGGTCAGGGCGAGGAGCGTTCGGGGCGAAGGATGCCCCCGGTGAGGGTCCGCCCGCTGGAGCCATCCGACGTCGACGTCACCAGCCGGCTCCACGAAGACGTGCTGTCCATGGAGTTCCTCGCCACCTGTGGGCGGGGGTTCCTTCGCCGTTACCACCGTGCGTGGATCGAGACGGACCATGCGATCGCGCTCGGCGCGCTGGACGACGCGGGCCACCTCGTCGGCGTCCTGCTCGGCACCGTGTACCCGTCGGAGCACTTCCGTACCATGGTCCGTCGCCACGGGATCGCCCTCGGTGCCCACCTCGTGCTCCAGGCGCTGCGACGGCCCCGTTTCGCCCGAACGCTCGTGGCGACCCGGGCGAAACGCTACGTGAGGGGCCTGTGGCGCATAGCGCGCTCGAGCATCGCTTCCCGCCTTCGCCACCCGAGGGCTTCGTCGACCCGGTCTGCCCGAGGAGCGACGCCGCCGGCCGAGCGCGCAGCGGGAGCTGGTGGCCACCTCGGCGAGGTGACCCACCTCATGGTCAGTCCCGATGCCCAGGGTCACGGGGCAGGCCGCGCGCTCTTGCGCGAAGCCCAGCGCATCGCTGCCGCTGCCGGGGTCGAAGAGCTGGTCGTCGTCACCCCGCCCGACCTTGCGGCGGTGTCCTTCTACGAGCACCTCGGCTGGATACGCTCGGGTGAGCTCATGAGCCGGAGTGGGGAGCCCTTCGTGCGGTTCCGCTTCCCGCTGGGAGGTGACTCGCCCCCTGGGCGAGATGCCAGTGGATGACCGCTGGAGCGAGGCAGAGGCTTCACGCGGGTCACCATCGATGCCTTTTCTTCACCTCGACGAAAGGTTGTGCGACAACCATGATCCCGTGCACGCGTTCAACACCGTGGCGCTCCGCCGTCTGCGACGCAGCTGGGACCGCAGGGCGAGGGTGTGGGACCACCACGGTGCGCCGGCGCTGCAGCCGGTCATCGAGGCCGTCCTCGGTGCGTGCAACGTGCAGCCGGGGAACCACGTCGTGGACCTCGGCTGTGGGACCGGCCAGCTCAGCATCCCCCTCGCGCGAAGCGGTGCCCGGGTGACCGCGGTCGACATCAGCGAGGCGATGGTCGATGGTTTGTCCAAGAAGGCCGCGCTCGATGGGTTGGACAACATCGTCGGGGTGGTCTCGCCCGTTCAGGCCGTCGACCTGGCGCCGGGCAGCGTGGATCTCATCGTCTCGAACTACGCCCTTCACCATCTCCGCCATCGCGACAAGCAGGCGCTGGTCAGCGCAGCGATGCGCTGGCTGCGTCCCGGTGGTCGACTGGTCATCGGCGACATGATGCTCGGGCTCGGCGTCAGCGCGCGCGATCGCGCCATCATCGGCTCGAAACTGGCGCGCCTGGCGCGCAAAGGTCCGGGTGGGTGGTGGCGCATCATAAAGAACGTGGGTCGCTACACGCTCCGGCTCCGAGAGCACCCCGCCACCATGGAGCGGTGGCGGCGATACCTCGAAGATGCCGGGTTCAGCGCCGTGACGGTCACCCCGATCGTCGCCGAGGCCGCGATCGTTGCGGGGAGCAAGCCGGACCCGGTCCGAGGTCCGGCTTGAGCCGCGGCTTCGGTCGTCGTCAGCGCCCCAGCCGATTCCGTCCCCTGCTCGTCGTCAGCGCGCTGGCGCTCGTGGCGGGCGTGTGCGCGAGCTGCTCGGACTCCGCGGCGCCGGCTCGATCGTCGGCGCCTCGCCAGCGCACCTCCACCTCGATCCCTCGCCCCGCGCCGGTTCCCGGCATCGGGAGCTACCCGGTGGGGTCCACGAGCCTGAGCATCGTGGAGCCGGTACCGGGCGCGGCGGCCAGCCGGGCGCTCCCCACCACGGTGTGGTTCCCTGCAACGAGTGGGAGCCCCGGTTCGGTCCCGGATCGCTCCGGCGGCCCCTACCCGCTCCTGGTGTTTTCCCAGGGGTTCGACCTCTCGGTGCAGGCGTACGCGGCGCTGCTCGAGGACCTGGCGTCCGCGGGGTTCGTCGTCGCCGCGCCGACCTATCCCCACACCGACCCCTCCGACCCTTCGCAGCTCGACGAGGCCGACATCGTCAACCACCCGGGTGACTTGCGTTTCGTGATCACGACACTTTTGAATGTTGCGGGAAGCACGGGATCGGTGCTCAGTGGTGTGATCGACGAGAACGAGGTCGGGATCCTCGGGCACTCCGACGGGGGAGACGTCAGCCTGGCGGTCGCAGACAATTCCTGCTGCCGGGATCCCAGTGTCCGGGCAGTCGCCATCCTCTCCGGCGCGGAGCTGAGCAGCTTCGGCGGGCAGTACTTCCCGCCAGGGTCCCTGCCGCCGATCCTCGTGGTGCAAGGGAGTGCGGACACGGTCAACGTCCCTGCCTGCAGTGCCCAGATCTACAACGCAGCCGAGCCGCCGAAGTACTACCTCGATCTCCTCGGAGCCGAGCACGAGCCGCCCTACACCGATCCCGGCGTCGACCTCGAGACGGTTGCCAAGGTCACCGCGGACTTCTTCGACGCGACCCTGAGAGGCCAGTCATCGGCACTCGCGCTGATGATGGCGGCGGGCAACGTCCCAGGCGCTGCGCAGATCACCGACTCCCCGAGCGTTCCGGTCCCCGCAGGCGGCTGTCCGGGCGCCCCGGGGTGAGCGCGCTGGGATCCGGAGCGCCGAGGGGCGGGCCAGGAGCGAGGCTGTCGCGCCGCCGCTCATCGTTGCCGCCTCGCTCTGCGTTGTTCGTCCCAGCCGGGCGCCTCGCGCTCGGCTGGGGGCTGTCCCTCAGCCTCGTCGCTGTCCTCGCGGGCGTCGGGGCCAGCACGGTCGCGTTCACCGGTGCACCGCCGACGAGACGGACCTCGCTGCCCAGCCTCGCCTCGCCAATCGTGCCGGCGCCGACGATCGCAGGGCAACCCCCGGTCAGCGGTTTGCTCAGCGCGCCGGGTGGGCCGTTCCTCTACGACCGCTATGGCCGAGTCGTCTTCCTTCACGGCGTGAACGTCGTCTACAAGCACCCGCCCTTCGAGGTCTATCCAGACCCCGGCAAGCCGTGGAACTTCACTGCGGCCGATGCGTCCCTCATGGCGCGCCTTGGGTTCAACGTCGTGCGCCTGGGGATCACCTGGAGCGGCTTGGAGCCCGGGACCGCACCGGCCAACGATCCGGCGATCTGCGCACGCGGGGCTCCGGGGGATCCTCACCAGTTCAACGAGGCCGTGCTCGACCAGTACCTGAGCAGGCTGCTCCGGACGGTCGACCTCCTCGGCCGGTTCCACATCTACACCCTCTTGGACATGCACCAAGACGTCTACAACGAGATGTTCGACGGCGAAGGGGCGCCCGACTGGGCGGTGTGCACCAATGGCGTCCCGAGCGTCGACGTCCCGGGCAGGTGGTCGCTCGAGTACGGCACAGCGGCCGCCGGCATCGCGTTCCACCACTTCTGGACCAACAACGTGGTGGGCGACCTCCAGGGCGAGTTCGACCGTGTGTGGGGAGCGGTGGCTGCCTTCTTCCGCAACAACCCCTGGGTCGTCGGTTACGACCCGTTCAACGAGCCTTTCTCCACATCGCTGGTGACCACGGGCGACGAGCACTTCGACGCCCAGCTCGAGTGCTTCTACACCGGCACGAGCGCCATCGGGACGCCCTCGCACGGGGCACCGCTGTTGCGGTGCCCGAGGAGCGACCCCGCGCAAGGGGTGATCCCGACCATCCTGACGAACGACCCGCACCATCTCATCTTCGACGAGCCGGACATCTACGCGAGCCGTGGGTTCCCCACCTTCCTCGGGCCGATGAACTTCCCCAACCTCGTGTTCAACGTGCATATCTACTGCAGCGACCGCAACCCGGTGACCGGCAATCCGACGAACCTCGCCGCCTGCGAGGCGCAGGAGGCCCGCGCGCTCGCCCGGCGCGCCAGGGACCGGCCGGACATGGCCTCGCCTGCCCAACCCAAGGGACCGGCATGGTTCGTGAGCGAGTTCGGCGCGACCTCGAACCCCGCCTTGGTCGGGGCCTTCACCGCGCTGGCGGATCACCACCTCGTCGGGTGGGCCTACTGGTCCTGGAAGTACTACGACGATCCGACCGGGAGCAAGGCGGAGGCCTTGGTGACGGCCGACGGAAGGCTCCGTTCGACCGCTGCGGACCTGGCGCGTACCTATCCGGAGGCGATCGCCGGGACCCCCGTGTCGCTGTCGTTCTCCCCGCGCACCGGTGCGTTCTATCTCGCCTACGTGCCCAACCACGCGGTGCACGCACCGACGGTCATCTTCGTCCCGACCCAGATTCACTACCCTGACGGCTATTGCGTGCGAACGACCGGAGCGCGTGTGCGCTCGGCACCCGGAGCCGAGCTCCTCGAGGTGGTGAATCGTCCTTCCGCTCGCTCGGTCACCGTCGAGGTCACTTCGGGCCCGTGCGTCGGTCGGTGAGCCTTCACGCTGCCTTCAGGTACTTCTGCCATGCTGAGGGGGAGACGATGACCGTGATGACCCGACGCCCCAGGCCGTGATCCCGCACCGACCGTGAATCGGCGATCCTTTCGATCACTGACCGCGATCGGGTTGCCGGTGGTGCTGATGGGGAACCTGGCCGTGGGGGCGACGCGGCACCCCTCGGTCCGGCCCGCGAAGTCCGCGACGAGCGCCGCAACGATTCCCGCCGTCGAGTCGGGACTGCTTCCGTGGCAACTCGCCAGTCCGATCAGCAGGGAAGTCGTCCTCCCGGGGCCCGGTGGGCAGCTCGATCTCTTCGGGGGCCTCACCGCGGCGAACACCTCTGCCGACGGCGTGTTCTCGCTGAATCCCACCACTGGCGCGCTCCAGGGCATCGGGGTCTTGCCGGTTGGGCTTCACGATGCGGCAGGCGCCGTCATCGGTGGCGCTGACCTCGTCTTCGGTGGGGGGTCCTCGACCACGACCGCTTCGGTCGAGTCCTTTCCCCAAGGTGGGTCTGGCGCTCCCCAAGGCGGGCCCGGCACGGTGCCGAGCGCCACCGCGACGACGGTGTCGAACCTCCCGGCGCCGCGTTCGGATGCGGCGACTGCGACCATCGGTAAGGTCACCTACCTCGTCGGGGGCTACGACGGGACGAGCCCCGACGCCACAGTCCTGGCGACGACCAACGGGCGCACCTTCCGCACGGTGGCCTCCCTCCGGGAGCCCGTCCGATACCCGGCGGTGGCGGCGCTCGGGAAGCAGCTCTATGTGTTCGGCGGGGAGGCGATCTCGGGTCCCAGGGCCGGGCAGCCGACCACGCTCGTCCAAGTCGTCGATCCTTCGACCCACGCGTCCGCGGTGGTCGGGCAGCTTCCCGAGCCCCTCGACGGCGCGGTTGCGGTGACCATTGGCGGGCACGTCTACGTCGTGGGTGGCGAGAGCACGACGCCACAGGTCGTCCGTCCCGGGGTGGGGACGACCCAGTTCCCCCTCACGCCAGCGACGTCGTCGGGGGCTTCGACGGTGGCGACGATCTTTGCCTTCGATCCGCGCACCAAGCGCCTCCTCGTGGCCGGGCACCTGCAGGTGCCGGTTTCTCACGCTGGCGTCGCCGTGATTGGTCAGACCGCTTGGGTGGTCGGCGGGGAGTCGAACGGTTCGCCGGTGTCTGCTGTCCAGATGCTCAGGCCGAACCCGGCGTTCGGGACGGCGGGTGCCCCCGGAGCCGGAAGTCCGTTCTTCGGTGCGAAGCTCCTCGTCGCGGACCGGGGCAACAACCGGCTTTTGCTCTTCAACGACCAGATGCAGGTGGTGTGGACCTACCCTTCGCCGACGTCGCCCCCCAACCCCTCGGGCTTCTTCTTCCCTGACGACGCCTTCTTCATCCGCAAGGGTACGGCCATCATCTCCAATCAGGAGGAGAACGAGACGATCGAAGAGATCGCCTACCCGTCGGGCAAGGTGATCTGGACCTACGGTCACCCCCAACAGCCCGGGTCCGCACCGGGGTACCTGCACGAGCCCGACGACGCGTACCTGTTGCGCAACGGTCAGATCAGCGTCGCAGATGCCGACAACTGTCGGGTCCTCGTGATCAACCCGGACGGCTCGATCGCGCATCAGATCGGCACGACCGGGGTGTGCGTGCACAACCCTCCCGTCTCGATGGGCTCTCCCAACGGGGACACCCCGCTGCCCAACGGCAACCTGCTCATCTCCGAGATCAACGGATCATGGGTCTCGGAGTACACGACGAGTGGAACCTTGGTGTGGACGGTCCAGCTCCCGATCAGCTATCCCTCCGATCCCCAGCGGATCGGTCCGGATCGTTACCTGATCGCCGACTACGCGAGCCCCGGGCAATTCCTCGAGTTCAACCGGCAGGGCCAGATCCTCTATCGCTATGACGTCACCAGCGGCCCGGGGATGCTCAACCACCCGTCGCTGGTCGAGCTCTTGCCGAGCGGCGTGCTCATGGCCAACGACGACTATCGCGATCGCATGGTGGCAATCGACCCGACGACGGGCGCACTCGTCTGGCAGTACGGGATCAACGACGTGCCGGGAACCGGCCCCGGCATGCTCAACCAGCCCGACGGGTTCGACCTGCTGGAGCCCAACGGGTCGACGCCGACGCATCTGGCAACGGGCTGAGCGGGACCCCCGACGACCGTTCGGGGCAGTGGCCTACGAAGACGCTACGGCTTCCTCGGTGCGCGTCCCGCTTCAGAGTGTCGTGATGAGCCGTCTTAATGAGACCGTCATCGTGCAGGGAGGATGCTGGTGGTGATGGCGGTCGCCGTGTTCGATCCCTCCTTTGCTGCATCCAAGCGCAGCGCGCGTCGGCAGGTCGCACCTGGCCCCCCCTCGCCGCCACCGCGCCGGTGGTTCGGCAGCGTCGCCGTTGCCGTTGCGCTCGTCGGTCTCGTCGCGGTGATCGTCCTTGGCATCACCGCCGAGACGACCAGGGCGCTCGCCCTGCCTGGTGGGGTGGCGACGTTCATCGGGAGCCTGACCGGCCTCGCGGGCATGTACCTGGCGCTCGTGCAGGTCGTCATCGTCGCCCGCATTCCCGCCCTGGAGCGGATCCTCGGACAGGACGGCATGTTGCGCTGGCATCGTCGACTCGGACCCTGGCCAATCAGCCTCCTGGTTGCTCACGCCCTCTTCGTCACCATCGGCTATGCCCAGGCGTCCCGCTCCGGGATCTGGCATGAGGTGGATGCCCTCTTGACCTCCTATCCCGACGTCCTGGCCGCCACTGTCGGCCTCGCGCTCATGGTGATGATCGGGATCACCTCCATCCGCGCGGTGCGCAACCGCATGCGACGGGAGACCTGGTGGGCTGTGCACCTCTACATCTACCTCGCCCTTGCGCTCTCGTTCGCGCACGTGATCGCCCTGGGCCCCTCCTTTGTCGGCCATCCCCTCGTGCGGATCGTCTGGTCGGTCATCTGGGCCGCGACCGCCGGAGCGGTCCTCGTGTACCGCCTCGTGGTTCCGTTCGCCCGTAGCCTGCGGCACCGGCTCCGGGTGGTGGAGGTCCGTCGCGAGGCGCCAGGGGTGACCTCGGTGATCTGCTCGGGGAAGCATCTCGATCGGCTCGCTGTCTCCGGCGGCCAGTTCTTCGCGTGGCGATTTCTCACCCGGGAGCTGTGGTGGCAAGCCCACCCGTACTCGATTTCGGCACTCCCGCGCCCGCCGTATCTTCGGCTCACGGTGAAGGCCATTGGCGATCACTCCTCTGCGGTCGCCCGCCTTCGGCCGGGAACCCGGGTGGCGATCGAAGGGCCCTACGGAGCGGTGACCGCCCATGCGCGCACGCACCAGAAGGTCGTGCTCTTCGCGGGCGGGATCGGCATCACCGCGCTGCGGTCGTTGCTCGAGGACCTTCCCCGCCAGTCCGAGCCCGTCGTGATCATGCGCGCGTCCTCCGAGGACCAGCTCGTGTTGCGAGCGGAGGTGGCCGAGCTGGTGCGGCACCGCAGAGGCGTCCTCCACGAGATCGTCGGATCCCGTCGGGCGCTGGCGAGCACCAAGGAGCTGCTGCGTCGGCTCGTTCCCGACATCACACGGCGCGATCTGTACGTCTGCGGACCGCCCGGGATGATCGAAGACGTCGTCGCTGCGGCGGCCAGCCTCGGCGTGCCCAAGCGCGCGATCCACTACGAGCTGTTCAGTTGGTAACGGCCTGGACCATGAGATGAAACGCTTTCCCTTCGTGATCGGATCGACGATTGCCGGGTTGGCTGGGGTTCTCAGCTTTCACAGCCGCGCCACGACGGGCCCACTCTCCCACTCGGTGCCGGTCAAGGCGGGCACATCGGCCCGACCGGCACCGGCGAAGCCCGGCTCCACCGAGACCACCGCTCCGCGATCCTCCGTTGCGCACTCGGCGCCGACGAGTACGGTGCCGGTGACGACGCAGGGGCCACCAACCGCCGCGAGCGCCACCGGGGTCAACGAGCAGTACGGGTACGGGGTCCTTTCGGTCCGGGCCACGGTGAGCGGTTCGCGGATCACCGACGTGCAGGTCGTCAACCTCCAGACGGTCGACTCGTACTCTCAGCAGCTCGCCGACCAGGTCATCCCATACCTGCGTCGGCAGGTGCTGTCCATGCAGACTGCTCGCATCGACGGCGTCTCCGGTGCGACCTACACGAGTGAGGCGTACGCCTACTCGTTGCAGTCCGCGCTGGACAAGCTGCACTTCCGATGAGCAACGGCGCCGTCGGGCAGGTCATCCACGCGACGTACGCATCGGGGGTTCCAGCCGTCGCGTGGCCCGCTCGTCCTAGACAGGATCCTGTGGGGGGGTGGGCCGCCGGAGTGTCAACGCCGGAGCAGCCTGTAGTGCACGTCGAGGCCGTCATGGGCACCATGGTCTCCTTTCGCGTGCACCCGGGAGCCCAAGGTCGCGATCGGTGCCGGGAAGCGATCGAGGAGGCGTGCGAGGTGCTGCACACCGTCGACGCCACCTTCAGTCTCTGGCGTCCCGACAGCCCGCTCAGCAAGCTTCGCCGAGGAGACGCAGCACTTGCCGAGATGCCTCCGGAGGTCGCCGAAGTGCTGGACCTCTGCCGGCACGCAAGGGACTGTTCCCGTGGATGGTTCGATCCCTGGTCCATGCCCGGAGGGTTCGATCCCACCGGGCTGGTCAAGGGCTGGTCCCTTGACCGGGCCCTCGAGGTCCTCAAGCGCTCAGGGAGCACCGCGGCGCTCCTCAATGCCGGGGGAGACCTGGTCGCGTTCGGGAGCCCTGCACCCGGAGCGCGCTGGCGCATCGGCGTTCGACATCCCTGGATGGCGGACGCATTGGCGTGCGTCGTGCGGCTCGATGCCGCCATCGCCACGTCGGGGCCCTACGAGCGCGGGCCGCACCTCATCGATCCGCGCACGGGCCGCCCGGCGCAGACGGTCGCATCGGCGACGGTGACGGGGGCGAACCTCGCAATGTGCGATGCGCTGGCGACCGCGCTTGCCGTGGGTGGTGCCGATGCCTTCGACGCCATCGCAGGGCTCGACGGTTACGAAGCGTACGTGATCGACGCCAGCGGGGATGAGCAGGCGACCGACGCCATGGCCTTCCTTGACTGATTCCCCGCAGAAGGGGCGGTCGAGCACTTCTTGGAGCGGAGTGGCCATGTCGGCGGGATGGCTGTGGGGGAGACCGCCTCGTCCCAGGCCGCGGGCCAGATCGGGGCGGTCTCGAGCGGGCGGGTGATCCTCGGATGCCACGGCGTCCTCCTCGGCGTGCGGCGGAGGCCCAATCGAGCCCGGGTGGACCGGTGCAATCCGCTCGCGTTGGTGATACGTATGACCTGAGGTGACCATGGCGAAGGATCGAAGTCGAAACGGTGCGGGGCGTGCCCAGCGGCCGAGCGGAGCGTTTTTGCGGTCGGCCGCAGGAGCCGGAGCGCTGGCCCTGGCAGCGGTGGGTGTCGCTGCCTGCGGGTCCAGTGGGTCGAGCTCGGCTCCTCCGTCGACGGCGCGGCATCGTGGCACTCCCAGCACCGCGGCGACGGTCACCGTGGAGACCGAGCGCTCGCGCTACGGGACGATCCTGGCGACGAGCAGCGGTATGACCCTCTATCGCCTGAGCGCGGATACGCCGACCTCGAGTGCCTGCAACAGTGCCTGCGCCGCGGTGTGGCCCCCTTTGACGGTGACAGGGAGGCCGACGGTGGGTCCCGGGCTGGACCAGAGCCTGGTCGGGACGATCACGCGACCCAATGGAACCCACCAGGTCACCTACAACGGCCACCCGCTCTACACCTTCTCCGGTGACGGCGCTGCGGGCCAGGTGAACGGCGAGGGCATCAACAGCTTCGGTGGCGTCTGGGACGTGCTCAATCGCTCGGGTGACCCGGTGACCAAGCCGGTCCCGACGCCCGCTCCCTCGACGACCGCCCCCTCCGGCTACGGCTCCAACTACGGGGGAGGGTACTGAGCGAGTCAGCGGGCCCGAGCCGGGACTTCGGCCTCGGACGCAGGTGCCCAAGACCGCTCTGGCCGTTCGGGCGTGCCCGAGGCTCAGGGGGTGTCGAGGCCACCGCCGTCGATCTGGACGTCGACCCCGGTGAGGTAGGTGTTGGCATCGGAGACCAAGAAGGCGATGACGCGGGCGAACTCCTCGGTGGTCCCGGGGCGATGCAGTGCCGGGAGCAACCCGATGTTGTCCGCCATCTGCACGAAATGCTCTTGGGGGGTGAGCCCCTGGGCCTCGGCGTCCTTCGCCCAGCGGTCGATGCCCTCTCGGCTGATTCCGTAGGCAGGCAAGACGGCGTTGACGAGGATGTTGTCGGGCCCGTAGCGCTTGGACAGGAACTTGGCCATGTTCGCCACCGCCGCCTTGGCTGCGGTGTAGTGGGGATGCTCGTCGATGCCGATGGATGGCTTGTAGATGGAGCCGGCGGAGACGATGACCACGTGACCGTTTCGCTTGGCGACCATCGGCCGCAACGCGGCTCGGCAGACGCGCATCGCGGCGAAGAAGTTGATGTCGAACGTCCGCTCCCAGTCCTCGTCGGTCAGCTCCTCCCAGTCCTTGATCTGGTGGTAACCGTGGTTGCAGACCAAGATGTCGAGGTCGCCGAACTGATCGATGGTCTGGCGTACCAGTTCGTCGGCGGCAGCGCGTTCCTGCAGGTCGATCTGGACCGGGAGACACGTTCCCCCTTCCGCGGTCACCGCTTTCTCGACCGCTCGGAGCTGGTCGAGACTGCGGCTGCAGTACGCTACGCGGGCTCCTTCTCGCGCCAGGAGCTCCACGGTGGCCCTGCCGATTCCCCGTCCTCCCCCCGTGACGATCGCGACCTTGCCGTTGAGCCCGAGTTCCATTGCCCCTCCTCTCCTCCGGAGGGTTTCCCCTCCCGTTGGCTCTCGAGACCTTCGCCTGCAGTGCCGCTTCGGGACGTGGCGCGTCCGACTTGATCGCCTCAGCTCGGCGCGCGTGTCGCTCCGGCGACCGAATGCGACGGGTGAACGGGGCGACGTGGCGCCCGCTCTTTCTGCAGCTCCTCCGCCACGCGGGTCTTGAGCAGCTTCCAGGTGCGCCGCATCCACTGACCGAGCAGCTCCCCCTGCGTTTGGGCGATGCTCGCCCACTCGGCGAGGGCCGCCGAACGCGACAGCGAGGCTTCGGCGGTGTCGTGATCCGCGGAGGCGAACCGCTCGATGGTCGCGGCGAGCGTCCCTCCAGGGGCGAAGCTGGAGCGCCGAAGGGCCTCGGTGTCGGCCGTCGTGCGCCCGACGACGACGTCGAGCACTCTGCGATTGCCCGATGTCGCCAGTTCCGACCACGACGCGACGGTGGAGGCAAGCTCGAGCGCTCGCGCCTCGAGTCGATGCGGAGCCACGATCTCGGTGATGACGCCGGACGCCCTGGCATCCTCGGCGGTGAGGACCTTGCCCGCGAGCAGCATCGCTCGCGCGTGGCTCTCACCGACCTCGTTCACTAGGAGCCGAATGCCTTCCTCGGAGTACACAAGCCCCAGCCGCCCGGCTGGAAGCGCCAGCTTGGTGTCCGGGGTGGCGAGTCGGACGTCCGCGGCGAGGGCGAGTTCGAGGCCGCCACCGATCACGTTGCCATGGAGGGCGGCGATGACCGGGATTTCGGCGTTCTTCAGTGCGGCGAAGTTCGTCCCGAGGGCGATCAAGCTGCCGGCGTCCCCTCGCGCAGCCTCCCGGAGGTCGTAGCCGGCGCAGAAGTCCGGTCCGTCGGCGGTCAGCAGGACGACGCGGGTTCCCATCGGTGGGATCGAGACCAGCTGCTCGATGCGGTCGATGGTGGCACGTCCGAGGGCATTCCGTTGGGACGGTCCGACCAGCCGGAGCTCGAGGACGCCGTCGGCGAAGCTCCGGACCTCGACGGGCGTCGATTCGTGATCGCGCTCCACCGATTTCGTTTCTGGCGTCGCTTCGGGCATCCCGCGGAGCGCTCGGCTTCGACCGACCCGGTCGAACTTCGCGGCCAGGACGTCAACCGACCGCTTCACGGCGCCAGTTGCTCCGAGCAGCCTGGCAACCTGGGGCGTTCGTGGCATGGTTGGCCGTCCTTGGGTGTCGTCTTCGCTTCCGACCCATGATAGGGCGGACAAGGCCCGGTGTAAGGCAGCGGTCGCGTGGGCGACGCTGCGTCGGCTTCGCCCCGCGGCGAGCGAGGTCGGTTTCCCAAGTCCAGGCGAACGGTCAGATCGCGACCGACGAGCCGGTCGCCCCCGTCCGCGGCGCCCCAGCAGCGCTCGACGGCGTCGCCCGGGCAACGAAGATCGACGTGGAGGGGCTATGGCACCAAGAGCTCGCGCCCAGAGGAGACGAGCGCCCGGACGTGCTCGACGGCGCGATCGAGGTCGATGAGGTGGCGCTCAACAGCTCCCGCAGGGGTGAGGAAGACGAACGTGACGCGATGCACCGGTTCACCGGTGGCGCTGGCGGCAGCGAGCGCGTAGGAGGCTCCCTGGTTGCGGTAGCGCTCGAGGCGGCGGGAGAGCTCATCGGGATCGGCCGTTCCTGCCGTCTTGTAGTCGACCACGACCAAGCCCTCGCCGGTGCGGTAGAGAAGGTCGAGATACCCCTCGAGGAGACGATCGTCGACGGGGGTGCAGACGTAGACCTCGCGCCAATGCGGGACCCTCGCGGCTTCTCGGACAGAGGGCGACCCGAGTGCGGCGGTGACGAGCTGGCGCACCTCTTCGCTTCGGTCGCTCACCGCTTCGGCTTCGCACTGGGCAGCGACCGCTTCGTCGAGACCGTCGCCGGTGGCGAGGTCGATGGATTGGAGGACGCCGTGCACTGCCCGGCCGACAGCATTGCCGTACCGACCCTTCAGCCACGGAGGGAGGTCGAGGTCGCGCGGTCGCTTGCGCAGTCCCGGGTCGGGTTCGTCTTCGACGTCGGGCGTGCCCTCGTCGCTCAAGGCGGTGGCCGCGACCGTTCGTGCTCGACCCGCTCGCTCGAGCGCGGCTTCGCGCTCGGCTCGCCAGGTTGCCAGCGGTGGCGGGGCGTCCGGTCGTTCGACGGGGACCGATGGCGTCGTGGCGCCGGGAGCAGCGACGTCCGGGAGGTCGGCAAGCAGCTGCCCCATGCCCGTGACGAGCAGCTCGGCGTTCGTCTGGGCGCTGGCCGTGGGGTGGTGGTTCCGTGCCTTTCGATGCACCGAGAGCACCAGGTGGTCACGAGCTCGGGTACAGGCGACGTAGAGGAGCCGGATGCGCTCATGGAACTCCATCTGCTCGTCGACGGGCCGGAGCGCCTCGAACTCCTGGGTCGTCACGTTGCCGGCGAAGCGGTAGCCGACCGTGTTCGGCGCGCGGAACACGACCTGGGCAGGAGCTCGAGCGCTCCTTGGCGCGCTGGAGAGCCCGGAGACGATGGTGATCGGGAACTCGAGGCCCTTGGCCGCATGGATCGTCATGATGCGCACGGCGTCGTCGTCGGTCTCGGGCAGGATGGCTTCGGCGACCCTCGCGCCTTCCGAGGCCTGTCGGTCCACCCAGGCGAGGTATTCGCGCAGGTTGCCCCCGGTGGCGTCGCTCCACGCCCGAGCCTGGTCGACCACGAAGCGGATCCGGCGCCAAAGGTCACGGGGCCGACCCTCGACGAAGCCGAGCTCGAGCGCCCTGCGCTCACGGACGATCCGCTCGAGGAGCTGGGAGGGGGCAAGCCAGTGGCGCTCTTCGTGGAGGGAGCGGAGATAGGCGAGCCCCCGACGGACAGGGTCGTCCGTGGGCACCGTGTCGGGCTGCCGGCCGAGGTAGTTCCAGCGTCCTCGACGGTGGCGGAAGAACCGCAACAGATCGTCGTCGCCACAGCCCAAAAGTGGGGTGCGTAGTGCAGCGACGATGTGCAGGGCATTCGTCGGGTCGTCCACGGCCCGCAACACCATGAGCACGTCGCGCACCGCGCGGCTCGCATAGACCAGCGAGCTCGACTCGGCGCGGAACGGGATGCCCTGGTGCTCGAGTGCGTCTTCGAGGAAGGGGAGCGAGGTACGTGCGGGCACGACGATGGCGATGTCGCCGAGTCGCGCTGCGCGCCATCCGCCCTTCCCATCGTCCACGCTCCAGCCGTCGTGGACGATCCGGGCGATCGCCTCGGCGACCGCAGTCGCCTCGAGTGATCGCAGCGCGTCCGGGGTCGTGTCGCTGGGATGTTCGTCCCGTCCCAGGATCGAGACCGGTGGTCCGAGCGGCGCAGCCGGACGTGTCCCGTCGAGCGGGACGTAGCGGGGCTGGGAGGCGGTCGATGCAAGGTCGTCGTCGGGTGCCGCCATCAAGGCGGAGAAGACCGCGTTGACCCAATCGAGGATCGGTTTGCCAGTGCGGAAATTGGCGGTGAGCTCGACGAGATCCTTGGCACCGAAGCGTGCGGTGGCGGCGAGGAATAGCGCGATGTCTGCTCGTCGGAAGCGATAGATCGACTGCTTGGGGTCGCCGACGAAGAACAGGCGTCCGGGGGCAACGTCGACCTGGTCCCAGGGCAAGGTCCCCGTGGACTCGGCTGCCGGTTCCGAAGCGGCGATGCGCACCGCGAGGTCGAGCTGGATGGGGTCTGTGTCCTGGAACTCGTCAAGGAGGAGGCGCCGGTAACGGTCGTGCAGTCGCGTCCGGACCGCAGCGCCGTGGCGAGGATCGCGCAGAAGGCTTCGGGCGAGGACGAGGAGATCGTGGAACTGGAGCCGTCCAGCCGCTTGGCGTTCGTGAGCCGCGCTGAGGGTGAACCGCCGGATGGCGCTGCCGATCCGCTGGGCGCAGGCGCTGGCGATCTGGCTCCGCAGCCCCTCGAGTGCCTCGCCGACGGCCGCGACGGCGGCCCGCACGCTCGCGACATCGTCCCAAGCGGCTTTCCGGCCGAGGTTGCCGACCTTGAAGCTCGGGAGCTTCGCTGCCGAAGGGGCGCTGATGGCTTCGAGCAGCTCGACCTCGTCATCGATCTCACCGAGTGGGACGAGCCGCTGCGCGATCTCCTCGATCCGGAGGCGGAGCTTGTCGCCCGGATCGCTGCAGCGTTGTGCTGCGGTGGCCAGGGTGGTTATGCCAGCGCGTACGTCGTGGAACAGAGCGTGGACCGAGGGTGGCTCCGGACGGCATTCGGGGACCAGCTCCTCGACGAGGTCCCAGTTGTCCTCGAATGCCTGGGCGATGCTGCGGAGCGCATCGGGCCGCACGCCTGCAGCGAAGAAGAGCAGGAGCGTGCGCTCCATGTCGGGGTCGGCGAGCAGCTCGTCTTGGAACATCGACCATCGCTGCTCGAAGGCGACCATCGATGTGACCTCGTCGAGGACCTCGACGTGGGGCGGGAGGCCTGCCTCGATCGGATGCTCGCCGAGAATTCGCTGGGCGAACGCATGCAACGTCCCGATCGCAGCGCCATCGAGTTGCTCAAGGGCTTGCCGACACCGCAGTGCCTCGACGCCTCTGGCGTGGTCGGCGGCCGAGGTCTCCAGAGCGCTGCGGATCCGGTCGCGCAATTCGGCGGCGGCCTTTTCGGTGAAGGTGATGGCCGCGATGTGTGAGAGCTCACATTCGCCGCTCGTCACGAGCGCGAGCACTCGGTCGACGAGCGCCGATGTCTTTCCTGAGCCCGCCCCGGCTTCGACGAACAGCGTCGAGGAAAGCTCGGTCGCGATACGCTCTCGCTCCGAGCGGTCGGGCGGCACTCCGGGCAGCCCGATGCCCGGCGACGGTCCGGGACCCGAAGACGGTCTCAGCTCAACGGCCATGGTCGCTGACGCGGCCTTCCGTCAAGTCGAAGAAGACCGACAATTCGGGATCGTCTCGTTTGCGTTCGATCTGGCGGCGGAGGTCGGCAACTCCGAGCCCGTCGGGATCGCAGTACGGGCAGTCCACCCACGGGCTCGTGCTGACCGCTGTCGGGTTCGGGGGAAACACGCCCCTTTCGATCCCTCTCACCATGCGCGAGAGGGTCGATGCGACCCTTTCCAACACGGTCGGGCTGACGGTGTACCCGATCCGCGTGAAGTTCTCCCGGTTGGTGGCGAACCAATAGCTTGAGCGCACCGGCGCTTGCGGAGCGCCCTGGTGCAGACGCGCGGCCAGGGCGTAGACGGCGAGCTGCAGCCTGGTGCCGCCCAAGTCCGGATCGTCCTCGCTCAGACCCCGATAGCGGTCCGCTCGTCCGGTCTTGTAATCGATGACCTCCAGCGTTCCGTCGGCCGTGACGTCGAGACGATCGGCTTTGCCGCGGAAGCGCAGGTGTCGACCGTCGTCGAGCTCGAAGGCGACCGCCTCGAGATTGCCCCCAGACAGCCCGAACGCCAGCTCGGCGGCGACGGGGCGAGCGCGCGTGCTGGCCCGATGGGCACTGTCGGCGTCCAGGAAGCCCGTGAGGTCGGCCATGATGCGGCGTCGGTCACGTCGCCAGAAGATCGGTCTGCCGACGAGGCCGTTCGCTTCGTAGTGGTCACAGACCATCTCGGCGATCTCGAGGAGGCGGCGACGGTCCCCCTCGGTCCAGGCATCGTCGGGTCCAGGTTGGGCTGACGGCGGCCTGGCGAGCACCTCCTCGAGGAATCGTTCGAGCACCTCGTGGATGAGCGAGCCGAAATCGAGGGGGGAGATCTGCAGGCGATCCTCGGGGTTCTCCACGGGCTCGATGCCGAGGAGCTCCTTCACGAAGAACGCGAAGGGGCAGGTCGCCCAGCGTTCCAGACGCGTCGCCGAGGTTGGTGTCGCCAATGGGGACGGAACTGCGAGTCCGGTGACCCTGCCGTCGAAGCGGGTGAAGCGAGCACTGCGGCGAGCCATGACCGCCGCGATTCCGGCATCGAGGACCTCGTCGTCGAATTTTTTGCGATCGTGAGACGGGTCCGCAGGCAGCGAAGCGGACGCGAGCATGGCGCGCAGCCGCCACTCCTGTTCGTCCGCCGGGAAGCTGACCTCACGGAGTCCAGCGTCGAAGGAGGCAACGTGACCGAGCCATCGAGGAGCTTCGCCATCGGTTCGACCCTGGACAAGGTCGCATCCGGCGAGGTGCGTTCCGGCCAGCGCACTGGCGATGGCAGTGACCCAGCGCGAAGGGACCCGCTGATTGGCCTGGCGCAGGTCGCCCCGTGGCACCCCGAGGAGTTGGTGCCGAGCCCCCGCCAGCGTCGCGAGCAGTTCGTGACGCTGGCGGTCCATCTCCTCGGACCGCAAGGCCAGCTCGCCGCCCGCGGCCTTCCGCTCATCGTCGGGTAGCAGGGAGTCCTCGTGCACTGGCGCCGGGAGCAGGCCCTCGGCGAGGCCGAGGACGATGACCAGGTCGAGGTCGAGCCCAACGCCCATGCGCAGGCTCCCGACCAGCAGCCCCTCGCCCATACGTCCGACGCGCCCGAGATCGGCCTCGAGCTCGGCGATGAGCGTCCGCGTGAACACCTCGAGGGAGACCGGTCCTTCGACGGTGGTCAAGCACGCCAGACGGTCGAGGGCGCGCAGCGTTCGTTCTGCAGCCTTCTGCTCGACGAGCGGCCAGCGAGCCCGGAGATCGTCTGGACCACAGAGTTCGGACAGGCGTCGGCGTGCCCAGCTTGCGTGCTCGGCCCAGTCTCGTGGCGCCCGATCGGCCTCGGCGAGGTCGTCGATCAGCTCGAGGACGAATGCCCGCAGCATCCGGGCACGGCCGGCGATCTCGCGAAAGCTCGATGCCCGCCATTCCGGGGCGTCGGGGTCGGCCTCCGCGCGCTGGGCGTTGGCCTCGCGCTCGTCCGCGTAACGGGCGAGGCGCTGGTCCCATTGCGCGCGCCCGGCGATCACCCCGGCATCGCGAGAGACCCGTTCCCAGGTGCCGACGGGGACCGGACGGCCGTGGTAGTGGAGCCGGCAGGCCGAGAGCCAAGCGAAGACGTCTGCGCGGCAGAAGTCGGTCTTCCCCAGCGCGAGGAGACCGAGCAAGGTGCGCGCCGCCAATCGCGAGGACAGCGCGACGACCGACGTCCCATTGTGTGGGATGCCAGCGGCGGCCAACTGCTCGTGCACGAGCCTCGCGTAGGGCTCGTGAGCGCCGTAGAGGATGGCGATTCGCTCGAGCGGTGTGCCCTGGCGGACCGCGTCGACGACCGCGCGAACGGCGATGCGAACCTCGTCGTCGGAGTCCGAGGCGGTGACGATCCGCATGCGCTCGGGGCTGACCACGGCCATGGCATCGATCCGAGGCGGTTCGGATGTCGCGCGCTCCCGGCCTCGGCCGGCCGGCGATGTCCCGGGAGCCTGGAGCGCAGGCGCGGGCTGGAGGCGTTTGACGGCGCTGCGGACGACGGCGTCAGCACCCGGATCTCCGGTGGTACCGGCGAGCACGCGAACCTCGGCATGCTCGCCGACCGCTGCCAGGAGCGCGGCACCGTGGAGTGAGAGCCGCTGCGGGAGGTAGACGACGACCGTGCCGAGATCCCGGCCGGCGGAACCGTCGGTCGAGAGGGTTTCACGAGCGGCGTCGACGAGGTCTTCCTCATCGTAGAACGCATGCTCGAGCTGCATCCGGGCGGCGTGGTGGAGCCGGACCACGTCGGCGGCCCGAGCGCTCTGCGAGGAGACCTGAGCGAGTGCCTCCGCCGAGAGGTCTCGGAGCTCTCGGTACGCGGACACCAGGGCCATCTCGGTCGAGGGGTGATGAGCGACCGGAGCGAAGATCCCCGGGTCTGCCGTGAGTGCGCGCCGGAGCGCTGCGGCGATGACGGGCGTGGATACCGGCCGTCGACCCCTGCCAGCCAAGCGGGCTGCACCCAAGAGTTCGGCAAGGCGGTAGACCGTGAGGAAGGTGACCGCTGCCAGGCCACTGCCACGCGATGACGCCGGTCCGAGCGCTCCGGAGGCCAGTAGCCTTCGGGCTGCGACGCCGACGTGGTTCGAAGGGACGACAACCGTGACGGGGATGAGTGGGTCGGCCGCTTTGGCCGTCGCGATCACCGACCGCAGGGCTTCGGCTGCTGGCCGGCCATAAGGGACCCACTCCAGGTCGATCGGCACCGGCGAGATGGTACGCGGGAGCTGTGTCAGCTGCGTTGAGCTCCGGCCGGCGGGCGCCAGCCGCGTCGGCGACGCCCAACTCGGCGCGGAGGGCCCTGGATCGCCTCGGTAGGATCGCCGCAATGGGGGAGGGCCTAGAGCAACCGGCTCCCGCGCGCACCTATCGCAAGCGGATCCGTGTCGAGACCTGCGCTCCCGGCATGCTGATGGGGGCGCTCGAGGACACCGCGCACCATGTCCGTGTCAAGATGCGCTTCGAGGGCGCTCGGGTTCGCGAGGTGCAAGGGGAGCCGGTCCGTCTGCCGTGGGTGACGTGCCCCGGGGCCGCCGAGGGGCTGCGTTCACTCGTCGGCGCCGAGGCCACGACTGCCCTGCGTGAGCTCCGCCGCCACTACGACCCTGCCAGTCACTGCACGCACTTCTTCGACCTGGCACACCTCGTCTTGGCGCAGGCGGCTCGCAACCTTGCCGGAGCGGCGGAGCCCGTGCGTGCCTACGAGGCCGTGGTTCCAGCACCCCAGGGGGTCGGGGTCGTCGCAGCAGGGCCGCACACCGAGCTCCGCGGTGGCGGGGTCACCACGGCAGCCCTGTTTCGCAATGGCGTTTGCGTGCTGCAGTGGCAGCTGGAGGGTTCGCGGATCATCGGTCCCGATCCCTTCACCGGCTTGGGCCTGCGTGAGGGATTCCTCCAGTGGTGCGAGCAACACCTCGACGACGAGCGTGCCGAAGCCGCCTACGTGCTCCGGCGGGTCGCGGGGATGTGGATGATCGCCAACTTGGCCATGGATGCGTTCGACAACGTGGCACAGACCGGCCTGCCCCAGGGCACCTGCTTTACGGCCCAGCCCGAGCGAATGGGCCGGGCCGCGCGCAACGTCGGGAGCCAGCGTGACTACAGCGCGCCATCCGCGCCGATGTTGGAGGGCTACGAGGCGTCACGCGACGAGTGGTTGTCCACCATGAGTCGGTGAGAGGATCAGGGCATGCGGCGATCGACGAGGTGGCAGGGATCCGTCCTGGACGTCTCGAGCTCCGATGGAGGGAGCGCGTGAGATGAGCGGCGCGCTAGAAGGGCTCCGTATCCTCGATCTGAGCGATGGCATTGCCGGTCCCCTCGGTGTGCTCCAGCTCGCTGAGCACGGTGCCGAGGTCATCAAGGTCGAACCCCCCGGCGGACTGCCAGGTCGAAACCGTCCGGCGTCGCGCGTGTACAACCGGAGCCGGCGCTCGGTGGTGATCGACCTGAAGGACGCACGAGGACGTGAGCTGTTCCTCGAGCTCTGTGGGTCGGCGGACGTCCTGGTGGAGGCGTTCTCGTCCGGGACGATGGCGGAGCTGGGGCTCGCCTACGAGGATCTCGCCGATCGGTTCCCGAGGCTCATCTACTGTTCGATCCCTGCGTGGCCGACGGGGACTCGCTATCAGCAACGCCCCGGCTACGAAGCCCTGGTCCATGCCCGCACCGGGCAGCATTGGGAGAACACCGGATTTCGAGCGGGCCCCATCTTCCTCCACAGCCCGGTCGCCAGCTTTGGGGCCATGTTCTTGGTGCCCATCGGGATCATGGCTGCCCTCAACGCTCGTGAGCGGACCGGGAAAGGTCAGCGTGTCGAGGTGTCGCTGCTCCAGGGGGTGTTGTCGCTGACCACCCAGATCTGGAATTGGACTGACCGGGGTCAGTTCTTGCTCCCCAAGACGCATCCACCGTCGGTGCACCAGGCGACGATCTACGAGTGCGCCAATGGCGAATGGATCCATGCCTCGACCAACGCTGGAGTGACCCCGAGCCGTAGCGAAGCCTCGATCCTCGGGATCGAGGACGTTTCGTTTGCCGAGTTGATGGAGATGACGCCCGAGCAGCGCGCAGCGTACGAGGAAACCAAGCGCGCCGCGTTCTTGCGCCATGACCGCGCCACGCTCATCGAGCAGTACCACGAAGCAGGTCTGGGAGCCGAAGCGATCGTGGCCCCCCATGAGCACTTCGCTCATCCCCAGCTCGTCGCGACTGGCTCGGTCGTCACGGTCGAGGACCCACAGATCGGGCCCACGACGCAGTTGGGCCAGACGATCTTCTTGGAGCGAACGCCTGGTACCGTGACCGGCCCGCAGCCGCTCTTGGGGGCGCACACCTTCGAGGTGCTGCGTGCGCTCGGTCACGACGACGCCGAGCTCGACGCGCTCCGCGCGCGGGGAACGATCGAAGGCCCTGACTGAGGTGGACGAGTCGAGGACCCGGTCGAGGCGACATCGCTCGACGCGCAGAGGATCGGAAGGTTGGTGATCAAGATGCGGACGGTCAGCAAGCGGACCCGGTGCTTCGGGAGGGTGATCTAGTTGCCCGGGCCACTCGAGGGCGTGCGAGTCATCGATTTCGGTCAGTTCCTCGCAGGGCCGTTCGGCCCCATGCTGCTGGCTGATCTCGGTGCGGACGTCATCAAGGTCGAGCCCACGCGCGGGGACGGGATGCGAGCGCACGTCGTCGGTTCCTTCATGGGTTGTCAACGGGGCAAGCGCGACATCGCGATCGACCTCAAACAACCCGAGGGCCTCGAGATCGCACGCAAGCTTGTGGCGACCGCGGACATGGTGCACCACAACATGACCAAGGGGACTGCTGATCGTCTGGGGGTCGGCTACGAGCACTGCAGAGCGGTGAAGCCCGACATCCTCTATTGCAACAACTTCATGTACGGGCCGATCGGTCCGCTCTCGCACCTCGGCGGTCTCGATCCGATTGCCCAGGCTGCTTCGGGCATCGAGTGGGAGCAAGGTCCGGTGGCTGCCGGCAACCCGCCACTTTGGTACCGCTACGGGCACGGAGACGTAGCCGCAGCAATGCCCTCGGTGCTCGCGCTCCTCATCGCTCTCTACCACCGGCAGCGGACCGGAGAGGGGCAGTCGATGTGGGCCAGCCTCTTCCACGGGTCGATGCTCTACACGGCGGACGTCTGGATCGGCCCCGACGGAACCTCGCCGGAGCGCCCCACGCTCGATGCGCAGCAGCTGGGGCTTTCGGCCCTCTATCGCCTCTACGAAACGAGCGACGGCTGGCTCCAGCTGGCCGCGATCACCGAGGATCACTGGCGCGCGCTGTGCGGCGTGCTGGGGCGCCACGACCTCGTCGACGATCCCAGGTTCGCGACCTGCGAGTCCCGACTCGCAAACCGCGAGGAGTTGACCAAAATCCTCGAACCGATCTTCATGGGCGACCTCGCAGTCAACTGGCGCCGGGCGCTCGACGCTGCTGGCGTGCCGTCAGAGGTCTCGGTGGACACCTGGGACGGGGAGACCGTGCTCTTCGACGACGAGCTCATGCGTCTGGGCATCGTGACCGAGTACGAGCATCCGTTGCTCGGTCGCGTTCGCCAGTTCGGCAACCTCATCACGTTCAGCGACACGCCCGGCAAGCCGCAGCGGGCGGCACCGATGCTCGGCCAGCACACCAAGGAGATCCTTGCCGAGCTCGGTTACGACGAGGCCACGATCGAGGATTACCACTCGCGTGGCATCGTCACCTGGCCGTCGGAAGGCTACGCCTGGCCCGTGTGAGGCTCTGAGGTCTCAGACAGCAGGTGCGCGCGGGCCTCGGGATCGGAGGGGTCCGGCATCTCCTGGATCCACGGGAGACCGGGGTCGCGTGGCTGGACGGTGATGTCCCACACCCGTGCCGGTTCGCGCAGGACCAGGCTCACGGCGTGCGCGATCGACTCGGGATCGATCAAGGCGCCGGAGACAATGTGCATGCCCGGCCAACGGGCCATCTGCTCGTTGGCGCTCTCATGGAACTCCATCGTGTTGGAGCTGCGGTCGGTTGGACCGACGTAAACCCGCGCGAAGCCGACATCGGGATGCTCGGCCCGCCATGTGTCGACCATGCGATTGAGCGCAGCCTTGGAGGCGGTGTAGACGCCGATCCCCGGCCACGGCGTGCCGATGCTCGAAACAGAAGAGAGGTAGACGGCCGTTCCCTTCGAACGCTGGAGGTGGGGGAGCGCCGCTCGCGTCAGGAGGGCTGCGCCGATCACGTTGGTTGCCAGCGTCCGCTGCCACCATCCTGCGTCCGCGTGCGCAAGCGCGATCATCGAGACCTGACCGGCGGCGTAGACCAGGTCGTCGAGGCGACCGAGCTGTTCGACGGTCTCGGCGACCACCCGCTCACAGAGCTCGGGGTCCGTAACGTCGCACGTCAGGCCGACGGCCACCCCGCCCGCCTCCGCCGCGGCCTCCTTGCAGGCCGCACCACGACGTGCAGCGAAGGCCACATGCGCACCCTCACGGACCAATCGCTGACCGATAACCTTGCCGATCCCTGCTGATGCGCCGACGACGAGCACTCGCCGAGCCTCGAGCGTGTCCGCTCCTGTGGGCACCCATACCCCCTTGTCAGTCGATGTGTGCAGCGGATCAGCGCCAGCCTGTCGGCTCGCCACCGTGCCGCTTGGAACAGGGCGTCTAATCTACCGGCACGCCGTCGTCTCGGAGTGTCCGCCGGTCGTCCAGGGGCCCGAGCCAGCGAGCGGGCACCTCGGCGTCAGCCGGCCGCTGCGACGAGCTCGAAGATCTCGTTCGGCCCGAGCGGGGTCTTGGTCACCCGAACCCCCAGGTGGGCTAGCGCGTCGCCGATGGCATTGGCAACGGCGGCATGGGAGCCGATCGCGCCGCCTTCGCCGACACCCTTGTAACCCCCTGGGTTGGTCGACGACGGCGTCTCGAGGTGCGAGATCTCGATCATCGGGACATCGGTGGCGGTGGGGAGCAAGTAGTCCATGAAGGTCGTGGTGAGCGGGTTGCCCGCGTCGTCGTAGACGAAGTTCTCGAGCAGCACGCCGCCGATCCCCTGCACGACACCACCGCTGACTTGCCCGTCGACGATCATCGGATTGATCATCTTCCCGCAGTCCTCGCTCACGATGTAGCGAAGGACGCGAGGCACATAGGTTTCCCGGTCGATTTCGACCACACACAGATGCGCGGCATTGGACCACGTGACCTGCTCGCTGGGGCGAAAGCGTGCGGTGAACTCCAGGGTGGCATCGATCTCCGGCGGAAGGTCGTTGGCGCCGTACATGGCGGCCTGGGCCACCTGAGCGAGCCCGAGCGAGGGTTCTGGGGACCCCTTCACCGTGATGACGCCGCCCGAGATCTCGAGGTCCTCGACCGCTGCTTCCATGAGGTGCGCAGCGATCGCAAGCACGCGTTCGCGCACCGCGACCCCTGCCTCCCTCGCCGCGCCACCTGAGATGACCGCAGTTCTCGAGCCGCCGGTGCCCGGTCCGTACGGGGTGTGCGTCGTGCCCTGGACGACGGTGACCTGGTCGATGTCGGCACCGAGTGCATCCGCAACGATCTGGGCCATTGCCGTCTCGATGCCTTGGCCGTGCGAGGTCGAGCTGCACAGCACGGTGACCTCTCCGTTGGTCTCGACGCGCACCGTGGCCGACTCCGTGGCCAGCGACCCGTAGCGCATGCCGGTGGGCTCGACGTACACGCCGGCCCCGACGCCGATCCAGCGGCCTTTCGCCCGAGCCGCCTCTTGCTCACGGCGGAAGCTCGGGTAGTCGAGGATCTCGAGGGCCTGTTCGAAGGTCTCTGCCGGGGTGATCTCGGTGAACACTCTCCCGGCAGGGTTGGTAAAGGGAAGGTCGGACGCGCGGAGAAGGTTCTTGCGCCGGAGCTCGATCGGGTCGATGCCCATCTCTCGGGCTGCGTAGTCGATCATCATCTCCCGTGCCGTCGTCTCGAACATCCACGGGCCGCGGTACGCCCCCTTGCCCATGGTGTTGGTGAAGAGGGTCGCAGTGGCAAAGCCGAGGTTGGGGATTTTGTAGGGCCCGGGAAGCAGCGTGGTGTCCAGCGATGCCGGCACCACCGGGTACGCGCCGGCATCGGAGCGATTGTCGACGGTGATCGCCTTGATCGTGCCGTCGGCGTCGAGCGCCATCCGGAGCTGGCCGCGCTCGTTGCGTGCATGAGGTGCCGAGACCAGGTTCTCCCGGCGGTCCTCGATCCATTTGATGGGCACGCCGAGCGCGCGCGCCGCCAACACCACCGCGGCCTCTTCCCGCCCGACGAACTGCTTCTGGCCGAATCCCCCGCCGATGTCGCGCATGGCCACCGTGATCTTGGTCTGTGGGATGCCTAAGTAGTGCGAGAAGAACTCCCGGGACATGTGCACGGCCTGCGTGGCGATCGCCACGGTGAGTTCGCCGCGCCCGGCGTCCCATGACGCCACGATGCCTCGGCCTTCCATGGGCACGTTGATGTAGCGGTGCGATTCGATCGCAGCCTCGATCACATGGTCCGCCTCGGCGAAGGCCTTCTCCAGGTCGGGGCCCAGTGCAGTGAAAGGCGACGCCACCAAGACGTTCGAGGGCATCTCGGTGGTGACGGGCGGCCGGTCGGGGCCGTCGGCGGAGAGATAGTCGACGACGGGGTCGAGGACCTCGTACTCGACGTCGATGAGCTCGCAGGCGTCCTCGGCCCGGTAACGACTGTCGGCGATCACCAGGGCGACCGGGTCGCCGACGAAACGGACGTCACCGTTGGCCAGGGGTCGAAAGGGGAGGAAGGAGACGCCCCCGAGCATGGAGAAGAAGACCTCACCCTGTGCCGCCTCGAGCTCGGGCCCGGTGAAGACTGCGCGCACGCCCGGCGCCTCGAGGGCCGCGGCGGTGTCGAGCCTGATGATCCGCGCTCGCGCGACGTCGCTGCGGAGGAAGGCTGCGTAGCACATGCCAGGGAGCGTCACGTCGTCGACGTACTCCCCGTGGCCCGTCAGCAACCGCGGGTCCTCTTTCCTCTGCACGGATTGCCCGACGAACCTTCCTGCGCCGGTGGTGGTCACCATCGTTGTCCTCCTGAGCGGTTCCGCTGGCCCGAGATCCTCCTTGGAGCCCGAGGCTATCCTGCGCTCTCACGCTGCCGCCTGTGGCCGGCACCCGTCGGCGGACCGAAGGGAGGGGATCTCGATGGGCGACCGAATGGAGGGCAAGGTCTGCATCGTCACCGGCGCTGCCCAGGGGATCGGCGCTGCGTACGCGTGCCGGCTGGCCTCGGAGGGTGCCGACGTCGCCATCGTCGACCTGACGCGGATCGATCAAGCCCGTGAGGTGGTCGCAGCCATCGAGGCGATGGGGCGGCGGGCACTCAGCCTGAAGGCGGACGTGGCCGATCCTGGTGCGATGGGGGAGATGGCGAGGACCGTCGTGGCGGAGCTCGGCAGGATCGACTGCCTCGTCAACAACGCCGGCTTGATGTTCGACCAGCTGACGGCGACCTGGGAGCAGTTCCTCGCCGTCAATTTCATGGGGATGGTGAATGCTTCCAATGCGGTCGTCCCGTACCTTTGGGAGCAGCGCAGCGGCTCCATCATCAACATCTCGTCGACGGCCGCCTTCCCCCTCCCCCTTTCCGGGGTCTTCACAGCCCCCGAGGATGCCCCGGCCCCCTCGGTCTTTCCACACGGCTACGGGCTCACCAAGTGGATGATCATCTTCCAGACCCGTGAGATGGCCAGGACGCTCGGGGTACGCAACATCAGGGTCAACGCGGTCTGCCCGGGCGTCACGATGTCGCCTGCCACCAAGGCCGTGGTCCCTCAAGCGATCGTCGACCGCCTCACCGAAGTCTCTGCACTCCGAAGCACGCTTGAGCCCGAGGACATGACCGGTGTCGTCTTGTTCCTGGCGTCAGACGACAGCGCGAAGATGACGGGTCAGACGCTCGTCAACGATGCGGGGACCTGGTTCACCGGCTGAGGTCTCACCGGCTGCGGGCAGCCAAGCGCGTCCCGCACAGCGCTGTTCCAGCGGGTCTGGTCAGACCGCGTTGCGGTAGCGCCAGACGGCGAGGGGGAAGGCGACGACGAGAATGCCAACGCACCACGCGACGGCTCCGATGACGTTGTTCGCCGTGGGTCCGCCGAGGAACAGGGAACGCACGGCCGTGGCGGTCACCGAGACGGGCTGGTGCGCGGCAAAGGCTTGGAGCCAGCCGGGCATCGAGGACACCGGGATGAAGGCCGACGAAGCGAACACCAGTGGCGCCATCACCGGGAAGGCGGCTGCCTGCGCCGCTTCGGGGTCGCCGACGAACAGCCCGACGCTGGCAAAGATCCACGAGAACGCATAGCCGAACAAAAGCACCAAGAGCATGCCGGCGAGGAATGCCACCGTGTTCGTGTGGATCCGGAAGCCCACTGCGAAGCCCACGCCGGACATCAGTACCGCGACGCCGACGTTGCGAGTCAAGTCGGCCAGCGTCCTTCCGGTCAGCACGGCAGAACGCGCCATGGGCAGTGAGCGAAAGCGTTCGAGCAAACCGCTCTGCATGTCCGTTGCGAGTCCGATGGCCGCGGCCATGGATCCGAAGACGACCGTCTGGACGAAGATGCCTGGCATGAGGAAGTCCACGTAGGGGAATCTTCCCGTCGGCCGGATCGCGCCACCGAACACGTAGCGGAACATCAAGACGAAGATCACCGGTTGGATCGTCGAGAAGACCAGCAACTGGGGAACACGCCGATACGCGATGAGGTTCCGGCGAGCGACTGCGACCCCATCGCGCAACGCGCGAGTCCAGGGATGGCGGAATGCCGTCCGCTGACTCATGGTGCACCCTTTGGCTGCGGGGACGAAAGGACGGGCCGGGACTGGTCCTCGCGGGCCTTGGCATGGTGCCCGGTGATGGCCAGGAACACATCATCGAGGGTTGGCTCGCGCATCGAGATCGCTTTCGGCGGGGCTCCGTTCACATCGACCGCTCGAAGCACGTTGAGAAGGACAGCGGCGCTGTCCGAGGTCGTGATCCTCACGAGCTCGCGTTCTGCTTCGGCCTGGATGCCCATGCTCTGGATTCGGGTGAGCGCATCGAGCGCGGTCGGTTCATCCGAGAACGTCAGTTCGAGCACCGTGGTTCCCAGTCGAGCCTTCAAGGATTCAGGCCGATCATCGACGACAACCTTGCCTCCGTCGATGACCGCGATGCGATCAGCCAGACGATCCGCCTCCTCAAGGTATTGGGTCGTGAGCAACACGGTGGTTCCAGATTGAACGAGGTCACGGATCATCTTCCACAGCTCGCGACGCCCCTCGATGTCGAGCCCCGTGGTCGGTTCGTCGAGGAACAGGACAGGTGGCCGGTGCACGAGCGCGGCGGCCACGTCAAGACGCCGACGCATGCCGCCTGAGAACGTGCGCACGGGCCGGTTGGCGGCCTCTTTCAATCCGAAGATCTCAAGCAGCTCCCAAGCGCGCTCGTGCAGTGCTCGACGTCCTAGCGCTGTGAGTTGACCAACAAGGCGGAGGTTCTCCAATGCCGTCAGGTTCGGGTCAACCGCCGCGTACTGACCCGCGAGACCGATGCTGGCGCGGACCGACTCGGGGTCGTGGACCACGTCGTGGCCGAGGACCTCGGCGCGTCCACCATCGGGGCGGATGATCGTTGCGAGCACGCGGACGGTCGTGGTCTTGCCAGCACCGTTCGGACCGAGCAGGCCGAAGACCGTCGCGCGATCGACCTGGAAACTGATGCCGTCGAGCGCCTGGAGGCGGCGAAAACGCTTGGTGAGGCCCTCGACAGAGATGGCATGGGCCACGCAGGAGATCCTAGGAAGACTAGTTTGAATAATCAAATTGACTTAGTTATGAAATAATCTTGGGAATCCGAGGACTGGATCATCGAGCGGCAGGTCGAGTGTGGTGTCGGGACGGCGGGCGAACGGAGTCACCGGGAGCGAGGAGAGCCTTGCGCAAGCGGTCTGGCGCCAACTGCTCCAGCGAACGATGGAGCGATTCGTGCAATCCTCGGCCACTCTTCGCGACTTGGGCCTGACTCCCGGCCACATGCGCGCCTTGCTCGTTCTCGAGCCCGGAACCCAGCCGACGATGGGCGCGCTCGCGCAGGCGTTCCACTGTGACGCATCAACGGTGACATGGCTGGTGGATCGTCTCGAAGAACGCGGCCTGGTCGAACGGCGCAGCCTTGCCCGGGATCGTCGGGTCAAGGCGATCGCGCTCACTCCCGACGGGGTCAAGATGAAACAGCTACTCGAACAGCGTTTCTTCGAGGTTCCCCCCGCGTTTGGTGCGTTGGATCGCTCCTTGCTCCAGGCGCTGCGGTCAGCACTGGTCGAGATGGATAATGACCGCCCTCCGGCTCCTCGGTAGAGGTGGTAGTAGGCCCGGCCCTGCCAAGGTTCCGTTACTCGGCGTGATTTTGATCGTTCCGATGCCGAGAAGGGTATGAAGGGCTCGTGACAACGGTCCCTCCGGCAGCCGCGAGGCACCAGGCGCGGCACCTCTTGTCCTTTTACGAGAGTGAAGAGGGGCTCGTCGAGCAGGTGTGCACGTTCGTCGTCGCGGCGATCCGGGCATGCCATTTGGCCGTTGTCGTGGCTGGCGAGGCCCATCGCTGTGCGTTCGAACAGGCGTTCAGAGCAGCCGGCCACGACGTCGAGGCAGCCCTGGACGACGGCGCCCTGATCGTGCTCGACGCCGAGGAGACGCTGGGGGGCTTCATGGACGCCGGAGGCCCCGATCCTCGTCGGTTCGATTCCGTCATCGGTTCGATCGTTCGCTCGGCCATCGCCGGAGGGCGGCCGGTCAGCCTCTTCGGTGGGATGGTCGGCTGCCTCTGGGAAGCCGGCAACGTCGCAGCGGCGATCGAGCTCGAGGTGCTCTGGAACACGCTGACCGAAGGGAAGCCGCTCTCGTTGCTTTGCTCATACCCCGCCATGCTCCTCGATCCGAGGGCAGACGGTTCATGGGTTCGCAGGATTCGGAGGCTGCATTCCGAGGTCGTCGGGCCCGTCCCCGATGACTTAGCCTCGTTCGCTGCACCGCGGCGACCTTCGGGCACCTCCGACACGTTGGCGACGTTCGAGCGGACGTTCCAGGCATTGGAGCATGCTCCGCGTTCGGCTCGTCATTTCGTGATGGAGGTCCTCGGCGACTGGGGCGGCGTCGAGGCAGTGCACAACGCAGCTCTCGTCGTCACAGAACTTGCAACGAACGCGGTGGTGCACGCTCGCTCGTCCTTCACGCTCCGAGTGATGATCGGCGACGAAAGCATTCGGATCTCGGTGCAGGACAGCGATCCGCGGCCTGCGACGCCCACAGGTCCTTCGCGAGCGGAGTTCTCCGGTCGCGGGCTGGACATCGTTGCTGGGATCGCGAGTCGATGGGGCGCAGAATTCCTCGACGGCGGGAAGGTGGTGTGGGCGGAGATCGGTCGCTGACCAGGTGGCCGCTTGACCTGTCGATCCGTTCTCTCGATACTGCTCGTAGTGAAGGGACCAGGGAGGGAACCAAGGCGTGCCGCTCAACCGCAACATCATCACCGACGAGGACGTGGCCCATTACCTGGCTGCACAAGCAGGTCAGGGCCCACTGCCGCGCACCCTCGCAGGGAGCGCTCCCGGGCAGAACGCGCTCAACCCACCGACGGCAGATGACTACATCACGAAGCTGATCAAGTACGTTCCACCGGAGGTTGTGGGTGCGTACTTGTTCCTCAACACCTTGATCACCCAGAACGAAGCAGCGGGGACGACGGCACGGGCGGGATGGTTGCTGGCATTGCTGGTGGTAAGCGTCGCTGCTGCTGCTCTCTATGCTTCCAGCGTCCTCGGGGTCGTTCGTCCTGAGCAGATCGCGATGACTGCCATCGGGACCGCTGTCTACATCTTCGCGATTGGTGGGTGGTTCGCCACTACGACTTGGTACCACCCGTGGTACGGAACGGCCGTCCTGCCGATCTTCGCCCTGGCCGTTGCCATGCTGAGGCTCCCTCCTCTCCCACCAGAAGTGGATGTCCGAACGGTTCCGGGTGGCGCGCAGCCCGGTGGAGGCAGCTAATGGGGATCTTGCATCGGCGAAAGCGCATCGACGCGCTCGGCAAGGTCGTCGAGTTGCGCCGTCAACTCGACAACTCGGTGGGCAAGGTGCGCCACGCTCTCTGCAAGCGCGACGAGGTGCTCGCCCAAGACTGCCGTGTCATGAGGCGTCGGATCGATCTCGGCGAAGCGCTTCAGGAAGGTTCGGAGCTCATGGGCTGTGTACTCGATGTCTCGAGGTTCGCTCGTCACCTCCCCACTATGGCACGCTTCCCCGGCACCATGACGACCCGCGCACAAGCCCCGGCACCATGACGACCCGGTCGTCATTCCAAGGGGTGGTCGGGCGAGATTGGCGATCCTCCCAGCCGTGGTGGCCCCCTGAGCCGCGAGCCACGACAGGGCCCAACGTCGTGCTCATCGTGCTCGACGACGTCGGCTTTGCACAGTTGGGATGTTACGGGTCCGACATCGACACCCCGTCGATCGACCGGCTCGCTGCGACCGGGATCCGGCTGGCGAACTTTCACACGACGGCGTTGTGTTCTCCCACGCGTGCCTGCCTACTCACGGGGCGCAACCATCACCGAAATGGCATGGGCCGAGTCGCGGAGCTGGCCATGGGGTATCCGGGGTACTGGGGAAAGCCACCCAAGGAGAACGGCTACCTCTCGGAGATCCTGCGTGCAGAAGGCTATGCCACCTACGCCGTCGGAAAGTGGCACCTGACACCTGCGGACGAGACCCACATGGGAGCGTCCCGCTCGACCTGGCCCCTGGGTCGAGGCTTCGAGCGATGGTATGGCTTTCACGGCGGAGAGACGCACCAGTTCGTTCCTGCCCTGTTCCACGACAACCATGCGGTTCGGCCACCGCGCAGCGTCGGGGACGGGTACCACCTGAGCGAGGATCTGGCCGACCACGCGATCTCCTTCATCGCTGATCTGCGGGCCGCCGATCCCGAGAAGCATTTCTTCTTGTACTTCTGCACCGGCGCGTGTCACTCTCCGCATCAAGCGCCACGTCCGTGGATCGAGCGCTACGGAGGACACTTCGACGACGGCTGGGACCGTTGGCGCGAGCGCACCTATGCCCGCCAGCTGGCGATGGGGATCCTTCCTCAAGGAACGGGGCTCTCCCCTCGCCCGCCCTGGGTGCCGGCATGGGAGAGCCTGAGCGATGTCGAGCGTCAAGTCGCAGCTCGGTTCATGGAGTGCTTCGCCGGCTTCCTCTCACATGCCGACGAGCAGATCGGGAGGTTGCTCCGCTTCCTCGAGGACATCGGCGAGCTGTCCGACACGCTGATCTTCGTCGTCTCCGACAACGGTGCCAGCGCAGAGGGCGGGGCACAAGGATCGATCAACGACGTCCGCCTGATGAACCTCGACCCTGCCGACCTTTCGGAGATGCACCGTCGGATCGACGAGATCGGCGGGCCGCTCACCCACAACAACTACCCCTGGGGCTGGACCATGGCGGGCAACACCCCGTTCAAGCGCTGGAAGCGCGAGGTTCACGAAGGTGGTGTGGCTGACCCCTGCATCGTCAGCTGGGGAGCCGAGCTGGCCGACAGCGCGGGTGGGATTCGCCACCAGTTCGTCCATGCCATCGACGTCCTGCCGACCGTGCTCGAGCTCTGCGGGCTCGAAGCCCCCGAGGAGATCGATCACGTTCCTCAATCCAGGATCGACGGGACGAGCTTCGCCTACCTGCTGCATCCCGAAGGTGCGCGAGAACCGGAACGACATGTCACTCAGTACTTCGAGATGTTCGGGTCGCGGGCGATCTACCACGAAGGATGGAAGGCCGTGACCTACCATCCCGTGGGTCCTCTCTACGGCGACGGGCTGAATCCAAACGACAGTTTCGACAACGACGTCTGGGAGCTCTATCACGTCGCCGAGGATCTCTCCGAGATGGTCGACGTCGCCGCGCAGCATCCGGACAAGCTGAACGACTTGGTCGCGCGCTGGTGGGAGGAGGCCGAACGCAACGACGTCCTGCCGCTCGACAACAGAGTGCTGTGGAGCCTCGTGCATCCGAAGCCCGACTTCCGGGCGCCGCGCACGGTGCAGCGCTACTTCCCTGGCGGCGCTCCTGTTCCCGAAGGGACGGCCCTTGACATCCGGAACCGTTCCCACGCTGTCAACGTCGAGATCGAGGTGCCTGCCGATCGGGTTGCCCAGGGCGTGCTCGTCGCGCTCGGCTCCGCGCTGGGCGGTTGGTCCCTGCACGTCCTCGAAGGGCAGCTTCGATACGTGCACAACCTGTACGGCAAGCAGCGTCACGTCGTGAGCGCTCCGGAGCTCCTGGCGCCTGGGCGCCATCGCGTCGGGTTCTCCTTCGCCAAAGACGACGGGCCCGGCGGGACGGTGCAGTTGCATACCGACGGCGAGGTCGTCGCCTCGGGGGTGGTCGAGCGCTTCACCCCTTCGGCGTTCAACGGCCTCGGGGTCGGCCTGACGTGCGGGTACGAGTGGGGCCCAGCGGTCGGCGACGGTTACGAGGCGCCGTTCGCCTTCAACGGCGTGATCATCGCGGCATTGGTCGAAGTCACCGGCCCCGTCGTTCGCGACCCACTCGCCGAGTTGGCAGCGATCCTTTCCGAGCAGTAATTGGACCGAATCCCAGGGACTCCTCAGCCCACCTGCGCAGCTCCTTTCCGCCATCAAAAAGAACGACGTCTTGCCGTCACCGCACTAACGACCGCGTCAAAGGCCACCCTTGGATGTCCCATGCCCCATGCCCGGCCGGAACCTGAACCCTGGCGCGGGCAAGCCTTCCAGGCCCAAGAATGCCGGTGGCAAACAGGCCCCCTGGTTGATGGTCATTGAGGATCGTGCCGTGGAAGCGCTCTGCAGACCGCGTTGCGTTCCGCGGGATGCGGAGATGCTCGAGCCCTTTGGCCGCGAGGTGGGCCGACAAGTCGGAGGCGACGTGCTTCGGGTCGTTGTCGTTCAAGATCGCCCGCACGTCGGCTCCGGGCAGCAGTATGTGCCAAGGACATGGTCGACGAATCTGATCGTGTGGAGACCTCAACCGGCCCGAGCACGATCATGACGACGGCCCAACGGGCCGAAGCCTCAGTGGGGGGTGGCGGTGGGAGCTCGAAGCTCTCCTCGGCTGAGGCGAGGTGCCAGAGGGGCTCGACGCGCCCGATCACTCTGCGCAGCTGAGGCCGCCTCAGCTCAACACTTGAGCCGCTGTTCCCCGGCACGCTGGGGGAGGAATCAATCGAGACTGGGCGAGAGGCTCATGACGGGGAGCGCCTGGTCTGTCGAGCGGGCGGCCGACACGAAGCAAAGGCGGGCTTCGAAACTGCCACCCAGATGCTCGTCGGTGGCGCAGAGCTGGCGGGCGTAGGCCACTCACTCGTCGGCCAGCACGAGGCATGGCGCGCCTGGAAGAGGTCGGCCTGCGCGCCAGCGGGCTCGCGTATCGACGAGCATCGGGTTTGGCTCGGGCACGAATGTCGACAACACGGGGAGCGAACCGGCGCCTTGTTGCGTGCGCACGAAGCCGTCGGGCGTTGCACCGCTACCCCTCGCGACGATTTCCTGTTCGTCGAGGGAGAATTCGCTCAGGCGGGCGTAGCCCCAATGATCACTCATCGTAAAGTCTCGGCATCAACCCACGCGTCAAGCCGCTGCGCCCGCGTACACGAACGCGCAGCTCGTCGAGCCCGTTGCCTTGCACAGACAAATAGGGCACCGGGACCTTCCCAGGTTCCAATTCGATCGTATCGACAAGATCGATGAGCGTCTCGAGCATGGTCGTCCCCACTTGCCGAGTCAGCGGGGCGCCGAGACAGAGGTGAGCACCCCAGCCGAACGCGAGGTGCGGAGGTTGCTGAGCCCGGTCCAACCGGAACTCCTCCGCATGGGGGTAGACCGACTCGTCTCGGTTCGCCGAAGCCAATCCAAGCAGGAGCTTCTCCCCTGCTTGGATGGTCGTTCCCGCGATCTCGGTCTGGTGCTGGCACACTCGGGTGATGTACATGCTTGGAGCATCGCGGCGTAGCGATTCTTCAACAGCGACGGGAACGAGTGTGGGATCGGCCCTCAGCATGTCGAGGAGTCGGCGTTCTCGAGCTACGGACAGCACCGTGTTGCTGATGAAGTTGGTGAGGGTGTTGGCGCCGGCTGATACGACACTGAACATGATCATGCGCTTCTGGGTCGGCGTCAGTGGTTGGCCGTTGATACGAGCCTCTACGACGCGGGTGAGAACGTCGTCGGGGCGGTCCATTCGAGCGGCCCGCATCGCCACATGTTCGTCTATGTACGCAAGGACATCCGGGTAGCACTCGGCGTAACCGACACCTCGATCGTTTCGGTTGGTGAAGGCGAAACCAGACACCGCGTGGTCGCGAATCCACTCGCGCCACTGCGGAGCGTCTTCGGTGGGGAAACCCGCGAGCCGCATCATCATCCTGCCGCTCAGCGGAACGCTGAGCTGGTTGACGACGTCACCGCCGCCCGCCTTCACAAGCATCCCAAAAAGCTCCCTGGAAGTCGTCCGGATGAAGGGGATCTGGCGGGCGGCCTGCTTTGCTGACAGGAGGTCCAGCATCAGCCTACGCAGAGCGGTGTGCTCGGGAGCGTCGTATTCGAAGAACATCAGCCGATCTTCCTTGGGAACCAACACTCCCGGCGCTCGGCTGGCATGGGAATTGAGCAGGCGGCGGTCGGAGAGAGCCGCTCGGACGTCCTGGTAGCAACTGAGCACGACCATGCCCGACGCCACCTTCGCCACGGGACAACGAGAGCGGAACTGCGCCATGACCTCGTGATGAGTTCCGCGCTGGGCAGGACTGAAGGGGTCGAAACCGCTCAGGTCGTCCGGCGGGACCTGCGCCGCGGTACCGTCTGTCATTTGGGACCTTTACAACTTCTGTCTCTAGCCGTCAAGCAGCCAGTCAAAAGGGATCCTGCTGGTCACATGACACAGTGGCTGCGCCAAGGGAATTTCGGCCACGGTGAACCTGGGATCGAGAGCCTCTGATGAGGCAGCCGGCTGATCCCAGGCAGGACGGACCCGTGCATCGGCACGGCGGGCAACGCTTGTCGTTGCCTTGCCGGCGGTCTTTGGCCTCGCCATCGGCCGGTGAGGGTTCTGGTCGTAGAATCGGTGTTCGTGGCAGATGACGCGGACGACGCGTTCGATCTGGACTTGGCGATCGCCGGGTTGCAGGCGAGCGGTACCGACGTCGGGATCATGTTGAAGGTCCTGGCGCGCCAGCTCGGCGAGACATTGGGGCCTCGTCTCTCCGTCGAGCGCCGTGGCGGCTTGCTGCGGCGATCCGAGGAGATCCGTTCTCTACAGATCGAGCTCGGAGGGGACCAGTACCGGGTTGAGCTCGACGGCGGCACCGTACGGTGTACGGTCGGGCATTCTTCAGGTGGGATCCGGATCCGAAGCGAGCAACTGACCATCGAGGAGTGGTTGAAGCGGCTCCTCCGCTCCCTCAAGGCAGAGGCCGAAGCCAGCGAGTCCGCTCGCATCGCGTTGGAGCGGATCATGATCGGAGGAAGATCTTGATCGCAGCGTCGTCAGCTCGTCGTGCAGCAAGTCGTGTGCAACGTTTGCGGTGCGGGAACGATCATGGTGATCGGCGGCGGCCGACCTGGCGGCGCAGGGTGAGCGGAGGAGCGACATGAGCGGTGGAAACCCTGAAGGCCTGCCCAAGGACGTGGGCCACCGGCTCGAGGAGCTCGAGCGGGGGCTCTTCACCTCCGATCTGTCGGTGAACGAATTCCTGCTGGTCAAAGAGGCAGGGTTCCATCCTCTGGGCTTCGTGATGGGGTCGTCGATCTACCACACTGGCGTCCAGACGCGGCGCTGGAGCAAGAGTCAGGAGCTCACGAAGCTGACCGAGGCGATGTACAACGCTCGGGAGCTGGCGATGACCCGAATGGAGGAGGAAGCCGAGGTCCTTGGCGCCGACGGTGTCGTCGGCGTGCGGCTCGACGTCAATTACTACGAATGGGGCAGCGACGCCGCCGAGTTCGTCGCGATGGGCACAGCGGTGAAAGCAGAAGACGGGGGTTCCTATCGCAACGTGCTCGGCAAGCCGTTCACCTCTGACCTCTCCGGCCAGGACTTCTGGACCATCATGCAAACGGGTTACGTCCCACAGGGGCTCGTGATGGGGACCTGCGTGTATCACATCGCGCATCGAGGACTCGCACAGGCGATCGGGACCGTGGGTCAGAACGTCGAGCTTCCCAACTTCACCCAGGCGCTCTACGAGGCGCGCGAGCTCGCCATGACCCGGATGCAGGACGAGGCAACCAGGCTCGAGGCGACGGGCATCGTCGGCGTTCGCCTCGAGGAGAAGTCCCACCAATGGGGTTCCCACACGATCGAATTCCTGTCGTTGGGGACCGCGGTGGCCAAACGGGGCGACGAGGTCACTTTGCCCAAGCCGATGGCAATCATCTCCCTCGACAATTGACCGGTTCCTCGGTTCCTGAAGCGGCGGAGCGCCGGCTGGCCACCGAGTCGTTCTCCTCGGGGCTCACGGTCCCTGACTTCGCCGCATGCCTGCAGATGGGGCTTCGCCCGGTCGGCCTCGTCCAGGGGTTCTGCGCGATGCAGTGGGGCTGGTACGGCGGAGCGCAGTCCCTGCGGGGCCTGTCGCCGCTGGGTGTTGGAGACGGGGGGTACTCACGTGTCTGGTACTGCCCACATGGGTTCGTCTCGGCCGAACACCCGACCTGGGGCCAGAACGCCGAGCAGACCTGGGTGGAGGATGCCTGGGCTGCGGGGTTCGATTCGGCGTTCGCTCGGATGTTGGAGGAGGCTCGGGCACTCGGGGCGAACGGGGTGATCGGCGTGAAGGACACCTCGCGCTCGACCCAGGCAAATGTCACCGAGTTCCACGTGCTTGGGACCGCGGTGAAACTCGAGGGCGCCGCGCAGGGAGCAGCGTCGGACCCATGGAGCACCTACCTGGCAGGCCAGCGTCTGGCGAAGCTGATCGAAGCGGGCTTCGCACCGGTTTCGGTCGTCGCCACGTTGAGTTCCGTTCGTGTCTGGAGCTATTGCATGACGCGAGCGCTGATGGAGGGGTATGGGTACTCGATGGGCGCCATCGGGGCGTCCGGATGGGCCGGTGGCGGTTCGCTCGGGGCCGCCCAGGAAGTCGATCAGGTCACCGAAGCCCGGATTGCTGCGCGCCAGATCGCCAAGGAGCGCCTTCGACAACGGCTTGGTGGCGACATCCTGCATGGCGCCCTCGTGGGCTCGTTCGTGCGCGAGCTCGGCGAGGGCGATCAAGTCGTGGAGTGTACGCTTCGGGGCACCCGGGTTCGTCGTTTCAAGGACTTCGACCCGATCGAAGCACCGGTGGTCACGGTCCGGTTGTCGTGAGCGGCGACGACATTCCCGGTGCGGCGTTCGCAGACCTTCGTGCCGAGGTCGCTCGGGCGTTTGCAGCGCCGGAGGGGAAAACGTCGGGCACCGATCGTGGGGTGACATCGGACCTGTCGATCGACGAGGCGCTCCTGCTCCATTCGATCGGCTGGGAACCCATCGACCTCATCTTTGGTGCCTCGGTGGTGTCGATTCCCGTGGGGATCTGGACCTGGGGACAAGGAGCGCTCGATCCTGCATCCTCGGCCCACGCCATGGCCATGACCAGCGCGTCCCGGCGTATGGAGGACCAATGCGCATCGGTGGGCGGACACGGTGCCGTCGGCGTTCGCGTCGCCATCGAGATCCATCCGCGCCACGTCGACGTGGAGCTCACCGGCACGGCAGTTCGACCGGTGGGTCGAGCTGCTCGCCGGCAACGGCCCTTCGTGTCCGATCTCTCTGCTCGGGACTTCGCCTTGCTCCAGGGCTCTGGCTGGGCCCCCGTCGGGCTCGCGTTCGGCGCGAGCTTCGTGTACGCCCCGCGCCGGACGGCGGGCACCGTCCTGCGACAGTCGACGCAAAACGTCGAGCTCGTCAACTACACGCAGGCGCTGTATGCAGCGCGGGAGTCGGCGATGGAACGCATGCAGCGATCGGCACTGGAGATGTCCGCGCACGGGATCGTCGCGGTCCGGGTCGACGAGGGGCCGATGCCTTTTGCCCGCCACGTGATCCGGTTCAGTTCTTGGGGAACGGCCGTCGCGCTCGTCGCCGAGTCTCATGTCGGTCGGCAGCCCCGGGTCGTGTTGGCGCTCGATGACCAGGTCGTGCAGTTCGCGCCCGAGGCGCTTCACGGCGGCTGAACAGCCCTGGGCCACCAGCCGAGCTGCACACGCTCCGAGGCACTCCGAGGGCATCTGACGGGTGCGGGGCTGACGTAGTAGACAGGACGGCCGTGCCGATTCGCGAGCTCTTCCACGTCATGCACATCGTCGACGACTTCGATCGGGCCCAGGCCTTCTACGACCGGCTGTTTGACCCCGAGGTTTTCGTGCCCAAGCACTGGAGCGACTTCGACAAGCGATGGGCATCGATCGGCGTCATCGGAGCGAACTTCGTGCTCGAGATCATGGAACCGAGCAGAGCGCCCGAGGACCAGCAGGCGCCGCTCCCCAAGTTCCGGAACCGCCACGGCCAGCACCTGCACTCGATGGCGTGGTTCGTCGACGTCGACGACATGATGCCGTTGATCGAGCGGCTTCGAGCATACGGGGTGAGGGTCATCATCCCCTATCCCATGGAGGAGGGGGCAATCCCAGCTACGATCTTCACCCATCCCAAGGACACCTTCGGCCAGCTCGAGATCCAGACCCGCGCGGAGGCAGCGATGCACGATCCTCACCTCGCCGCCGACTTCTCCGCTCGGCGCTGGCTCGAAGGGCCGCTGCAGCTCGAGCGCTGCTCGCACATCACGACCGTCGTCACCGACCTCGACCGGGCCCAGGACTTCTACGAGCGCTGCCTGGGTGCCAAGGCGTTCCACGCGCGCTCGACGAGGGAGGTCGACAGCGTGTTCGTCCTCGTCGGGACCGAGACCGTGGTGGAGCTCGCCAGGCCCAACACGGAGGACTCTGCGCTGGCCAGGGATCTCGCGCAGCACGGTGAGCTTCCCCACTCGCTGACCTTCAAGGTGCGCGACCTCAGGGCCGCGGCCCGTCACTGCGAGACTCTCGGCGTCGGGACGCGCCGCGACGGGCCCGCCACCTTCACCATCGAGCCGGCTGATGCGTTCGGAGCGGTGATCTCCTTCACCGAGGAGGAGCTACCGAGCGATCCACGGATCTGAGCAGCGTCAGCGGGTCTCCGCGCGTCGATCTTGCATCGCGGGCCCGGCGCTTCTTCACGCTGGTTGGTCGTGTGTCGGCACCAGCAGGTACAGTCGGTTCACCCGTGCGCGGGATGTCAAGTGTTCTCGCGGCGAGCCAAGCGCGGAGTGAACCAGGGGGTTCTGAGGTCAGGTGAGCATCGCCAGCCTGTTGAGCATCGCATCGGACATCTACGGCGATCGCGTCGCGATCGGTTCCCGGAATGGCGGAATGACCTATCAGCAGGTCTCGCAGGCATCCTCCGGCGGAGCGACCCTCATCCGGGATTCCGGCGCTCACCACGTCATCTTCGTCGGGGTCAACGGGCCTGTCGTCCCGGTCCTCATCTTCGCAGCCGCCCGCGCCGGAACGCCGTTCGTTCCCCTCAACTACCGGCTGTCCACCGAACAGCTCCGGTCGTTGATCGCCGAGATCGACGATCCGCTCGTCCTGGCTGACGCGGATCACCTCCCCCAGGTCAAGGAAGCGGCACCTGCGGTCCAGGCAAGCGAGGCCTGGCTCGAGGCCGCGGTCAGTGCGCCACCGCTCTCCGAGGACGGCCCTGAGGGTGGCCCTGCGGTGGTGCTGTTCACGAGCGGGACCACCTCGACCCCCAAGGGGGTCATCCTGCGCCACGAGAACCTCGTTTCCTACGTCTTGCAGACCGTCGAGCTCGCGTCAGCCGAAGCGGACGAGGCGATCCTGGTGAGCGTGCCGCCCTACCACGTAGCAGGGGTGGGCACGGTGCTCACGAACATCTATGGCGGGCGCCGGATGGTCTATCTGCCAGATTTCGAACCCGAGCATTGGCTCCGGTTGGTCCGGGAGGAGGGGGTCACGCACGCGATGGTGGTCCCCACGATGCTCGCGCGCATCGTGCACCATCTCGACGGAGCGAGCGCCGACACCCCGACCTTGCGTTCGCTCGCTTATGGCGGAGCCCGGATGCCGCCGACGATCCTCGAGCATGCGATGCAGGTCTTCCCGAACGTCGGCTTCGTCAACGCCTATGGCCTGACCGAGACCAGCTCCACGATCGCCGTCCTCGGCCCAGAGGACCATCGCGAGGCGTTCGCCTCGTCGGACCCCAAGATCCGGGCCCGCCTCGGCTCCGTGGGCCGCCTCGTGCCGGGCGTGGAAGGCCAGCTGCGAGCACCCGACGGCACGGTGTTGCCGATGACCGAGAGCGGCGAGCTGTGGGTGCGCGGGGCACAGGTGTCGGGCGAATATCAACGCCTGGGCTCGGTCCTCGACAAAGACGGATGGTTCCCAACGCGAGACCTCGCGCACTTCGACGAGGATGGTTACCTCTTCATCGAAGGTCGCTCGGACGACACGATCATTCGTGGTGGGGAGAACATCGCCCCGGCCGAGATCGAGGAGGTCCTCGAGCGTCACCCCGACGTGCTCGACGTCGCAGTCGTCGGGGTTCCCGATGACGAATGGGGACAGCGCATCGCGGCGGTCATCGTTCCCAAAGCCGGTCACCTCATCGACCCGCTCGATATCCGTACCTTCGTCCGGGCTCGCCTCCGAGGTTCTCGGACGCCCGATGACGTCATCGTGAGGGATGAGCTGCCCCGCGGTGCGACGGGCAAGTTGATCCGGAGAGAGCTGGTCGAGGAGCTCGCAGCCAACCAGCCGCAGTAGCGCCGGAGGACGGTGCTCGGGTTCCTCAGCTCGCGCTGGGGATCCGGGCGCGACCGCCGTGACGGGCGGCGGTGCCGATGACCTCGAGGATCTGGCGTCCGATCAGCTCTTCGCGGTCGAGAAGGGCGTCGCGCAGCGCTTCGACGATGGGCCGGTTCGCCTCGATCATCGCCAGCGCGTCGGCCTCAGCTCGACGCAGGAGCCGCTCGACCTCCTCGCGACCGGCATCGTCGGCGAGCACCCGTGCCGAGAGATTCCCCGCTCCAGGAGCCTCGGGCGCAGCCGCGGAGATGAGCGTCGACCCCATTCCGAGCGCTCCGACCATCTGGCACGCCGTCTCGGTGGCGGTCCTGAGATCTGCTGCCACTCCCGAAGAGGTTTCACCGAAGAACGCCTTCTCGGCGGCCATCCCACCCATGGCGATCTGGATCAAAGATTCGAGCTCGCTGCGCGTTTTGGTGAAGCGCTCCTCGGTCTCCGAGTGGGCCAGCAGCCCCAGTGCTTCCTTGCGCTTGACGATGGAGAGCACCTCGAGCTTCCGGCCCTTGCCGACGAGCCACGCCACGACCGCATGCCCCGCTTCGTGGGTGGCGATCATGCGCCGCTCGGCCTCGGTGTACGAGGCGCCCTGCGCGAGCCCGATCTCGGCGGTCATCTTGGCGTGGGTGATATCTGACCAGCAGAGCCGGTCGGACCCACGCCGAAGTGCCCAGACCAAGGCCTCGTCGAGGAGCCGTTCGATCATGACCGGCGTGTAGCCGGCGGTGAGCGCCGCGAGGGTGTCCCGGCTGCCGTCGTCGTCGAGCTCCTCGTCGTGGGCCTTCTTGGCGAGGTAGTAATCGATGATCGCCCGTCGCCCTGGTCGCGTCGGGAGGTCGAAGTAGATGGAGCGATCGAAGCGTCCGGGACGCAGCAGCGCCGGATCGAGATCGGCGGCACGGTTCGTCGCCCCGATGACCAAGATGTTGGCAGGGACCGACCGGGGCCTGCGCAGCTGGCGCGACGAGGGCAGCCAGATGTTGACCGCGTCAACGAGCTTGCTGACGATGCGGGCCGTCGCGGGAGGAGCGTCGAAGGACTGCAGCTGCACGAGCAGTTCGTTGACGACGCCGGCAATGCCCTCACGGTGCCCGAAGCCCATAGTGCTGCGCGCCGCGCCGATCGCGTCGATCTCCTCGATGAACCCGATCGCACCGCCTTCGCGGCGTGCGTAGTGACGCAGCGCGCGGAAGAACGAGCGGATCTTGCGGTTCGTCTGGCCGTAGAACATCGATTGGAACGCCGACGAGGAGACGAACAGGAAGGGCACGCCCGCCTCGGCAGCCATGGCCTTCGCCAGGTAGGTCTTTCCGGTGCCCGGCGGTCCCTCGAACAAGATGGCCCGGCGGGGAGTTCCGCCCATGGTCTCGGCGAAGGCGCGGTGCGCGAGGAAGAGATTGAGGGTCTTTTCCACCTCCTCGACGACGACGTCGGCGCCGCGGACGTCGGAGAACCGGACGTCGATCTCCTCGGGTCGGTACAGCACGTGCGGAGAACGCCCTGCCCCGACCAAGGGTGCGAGCATGACCACGCCGAGGATGACGACGAGCGCGATGGCGGGGAGATAGGGCACGAGCGAGCTCGGGATGCTCGGGAAGCCGAACCCTCCTCGATGCAGGACGAAATCGCGCACGAGGAGCCATGCGGCGATCGGCACCAAGGTCGCGGCGAGCGCGCGGAGCTTGCGCTGACGAGCCCGTTCCCGAGCGACGGCCACGTCAGCGGCGGCACCGCGGATCAGCCCACGCGTCGCGAGGTTCGCCAGGCTGGTTGAGGTCGGCGGCCTCGCGATCGGGTTCTCGCTGCGTGCTCCGTGCCTGTTCACCTGCCGTCCTCTCGCCGCCGGCTCTCGATTCCCGACAGTGTGCCCCCCGGACCGTACCAGCGCCGTCCCCGTGGCGTCTCATGGACCCGCAGGTGCGGGTCGGCGCTCGGCCCACCGGGTCGGGGGGATCCGAGCATCGAGGACCCTGACGACGGGGAGGGGGAGCCCGGGCGCTCAGCGGGTGAGCCGAACGGTGGCGAAGGCGGCGGCCAGGGTCATCATGGCCAGGGACAGGGCGTTGAGCGCTCGCTCCGCCGGTGCGATCAGACTCGAGCGGTCGATGGGCCTGGTCGTCCCGTCGGCCATCCGCACCGAACCGACGACCTCCACGGCTCGGCGTCGGACGAGTCGCGCCGTCGTGCTCAGATGTCGCTGTGCGGCCGAGAAGCCAAAGGCTCCGGCTGCGGCGAGCCAGGCTGGCAGCGAGACCCCTCGGGCCTGCGCGACGTAGGCGGTCAGCACAGGGAACGAGCCCCACCCCAGCGCGAAGACGAGGTCGGTGTGCAGGCGGCCGCCCCAGAGCTCGAGGTTGTACCCGAAGAGCAGGACCGTGCCAACCACGATGAAGGGAACCAGGGACCATCCGACGCGGGTGACGCCGAGCGCTCCGAGCCCGATCGCCGCGGCCCCGCCGGCGAGGCCGAACCCCACCAACAGCGTCGAAGGGATGCGGGTGCCGAGGGGTCGCCCGTTCAGCTCGTCGAGCATGTGCGCGCTGACCCCGACGGCGCAGAAGAATGCCACCAGGGTCGCGACGAGCACGCTGATCTGCACGTGGGGGGCCAGCGAAGCGCCGATGACGACGTAGGAGAGGTGCCAAGCGGTATAGGGCGGGTGCAGCACCGTCCACCAATCCCGCCATCGCCCGGGCCCCAGGGCGTAATAGGCGGGCCTGGCCTTTTCATGCATCGGCGCGCCGGCCGAGAATCACGACCCCACCCCCCATGCTCATGATGCGGATGCCGATCTCGTCGATTCCTGCGTGCCGCCAGGCTTGCACGATCTCTGCCAAGGGGTGGTGGCGGTAGTGGGCGGAGATGCTGGGTCCCAGGAACCGACCCACCCGCCACCACGGCCGCCCGCCGGTCAAGAGCCCCGCGACGGGCAGGACGACGCGGGTGTAGAGCCACCACAGCGCACGAGCGATGGGGTTGCGCGGGACGAAGAACTCGACGCTGGCGACGACCGCTCCCGGTCGCACGACGCGTGCGAGCTCGCGCAGGGTGGCATCGATGTCGTCGACGTAGCGAAGGAGATAGGTGAAGGTCAGCGCATCGAAGGACGCGTCCGCGAAGGGAAGCGCTTCGGCTCGCCCGCCGACCAGGCTGATTCGATCCCCGAGGTCCCGCCGGTCGATGTTGCGGCGTCCCTGTTGGAGCATCGCAACCGTGAGGTCCACGCCGACGACGTGTGCCGAGGTCTGTCGGGCGATCTCCACGGCCACTCGTGCCGTGCCGGACGCCACGCCGAGCACCCGTGCAGGCCGGGCATCGGCGACCGAGCGCACCATCTGCCGACGCCAACGACCGTTCTGCCCCAGCGAGAGGAGCTCGGCCAGGCGTTCGTAACGCCGGGGGAGCGGGGTGAACAGCGCCAGCGCCACCTGGTTGTGCTCGGCACGGTGAAGTCCCATGCCGCAACAATGATGGCAGACTTGCCGCCCATGTCCTCGATGGACCCCACCCCGGTTCCGGAGGCGGACGGCAGCCCTGCTCCGGGAGCGGCTCGCATCGGGCTCTTCCTTCGCTCAGCCGTCGAAGCCCCTGGTCCTGACGACGAGATCGGGGCGATCCAGGTCGAGGAAGGCCGTCGGCTTTATCCAGCCGAGCGCTTCGCGTGGACCCTCGTCTGGTTCGGGGTCATGGTGGGCGGCTTCAACCTGTGGCACTTCTGGTGGGCGGGGCCGATCGCGTCGGCTCTCGCTCCCCTGCTCGTCATCGTGGGCATCCTCGGGGTCCTGGGGTCGTGGCTCGTCTCCAGCCCGAGGCTGCGGGGGCTGCAACTCGGTGGGATGGTCGCTGCGATGTCGGGAGCGTCGGCGTCCCAGTCGATCGCCATCCACACCCGGCACTTCTACCTGACCGACGCGGCGGCGTTCGACGACCTCGCAGCACGCACCCTGCTCCATGGTCGGGACCCCTACACGACCTCAATGGCCGCAGCGGCCTCGATGTTCAGCGAGCCCGCGCGCTACTGGACCTATACGGTCACCGGAGGTCACGTCACCCACGTCTCGTACCCGGCCGGATCGTTCCTCGTCGACATTCCCGCACTGATACTTGGCGTCCATCACCAGACCGTCGACTGGGTCGATCTGACGGCATGGCTGCTCAGCGTCGTCGTGCTCTTCGCCCTGCTCCCTTCCTCTCTGCGCTGGGTGGCCGGGCTGCTCGCGGTGAGCCCGTTGTTCATCGGGATGTTCAGTTCCGGTGGCACCGACGCCGCGGTCATCCCGTTCCTCATCCTCGCAACGTGGCGCTGGGACCGCTTCGCCACCGGAAGGGCCGCAGGGATCGCCAACTGGCTCGGTCCCGTGGCGCTCGGCGTGGCGTGCACGATCAAGCAGCTCGCGTGGTTCTGCCTGCCGTTCCTCGTGATCGGGATCGCCCTGGAGGCACGGCGCAGCGGCCGCCCTCCGGTGGGCACCGCCGCTCGCTACGTCGCCATCGTCGCCGGCATCTTCACCCTCGTCAACGCGCCGTTCATCGTCTGGGCTCCCGCGGCGTGGCTGAAGGGAACCCTGACGCCCTTCATCGAACCGATGGTCGCAGACGGCCAGGGGCTCGTGTCGTTGGCGACCCATGGCATCACCGGCGGGGTGAACCTCTCGCTGCTCGACGTCGCTGCGGTCTTCGCCCTGCTCGGGACGCTCGTCAGCTTCGTGGTCTGGTACTCGGTGCTCAAACGCGCATGGCCGCTACTCGTGCCGGTCGTGTTCTTCTTCGCCCCGCGTAGCCTCTCGAGCTACCTGGTCGACCTGTTCCCGGTGGCGGCCGTCGCCTTGTTCACCGTCAAGCCGGTCGGGCGGGTCGTCGATGTGCAGGGACCACGTGCGCCGACGTCCTCGCCCACCGTCAGGCCGCGTTCTTCGTTGCAGTTCCTTCGCGCGTCGTTCGCTCGCGCCGGCGCGCGCTCGATGCGGGCCCTCGTCGCGCTCCCGGTGCTCGGGGTGGCGATTGCCTCCGCGCTCGCGTTCGTCGGGCCACCGATGCAGCTCGAGGTCAGATCGGTCTCGACCACCAAGCACGGATCGGCCCTCTCTGGCCTCACGGTGGTGGTGACCAACCGTACGGGGTCGACCATCACGCCTCACTTCCTGGTCAATGCAGGCGACAACCCCGCGGGCTTCTGGACCCCCGCCGATCACCGACCCTTCGTTGTCGGCCCCCATGCCTCTGAGACGGTTCGGCTGGACCCGCCTCCCCACGCGACGGCCACGGCCCCCCAGTTCGGCGCACGATGGCTGGTCGAGGCATACGACGCGAACCCTCGGAGCCTTTCGACCTCCCCGCTCATGGTGTGGACGGGGAGGCGCCACGCCGCTGGCGGCTGAGTCGCCCAGGACGGGCGGCACTCGTCGGGGTACCTCGCTCGCTGGATGCCGAAGGCCCGGAGCAGAGGGCAACCGAGGACTGGTGCCGCACCACCGGCTGAGGGGGGACCAGTCGGTGGTGCGGGAACCACTGCCGTTGGCAGCACACCAATCCAGAAGGGACCAATCCAGAAGGGAATTGACTCCCGCCTCAACACTACCGGCTCCACGCATGCACCAAGCGGTTTCTGCACCACAGGAGCTCGGTTGGCATGCTGTGCCGGTGCAAGTCCATCTCCTCGACGGCACCTACGAGCTCTTCCGGCAGTTCTTCGGTCAACCGCCTCGCGTCGCCCAGGACGGCGCTGAGGTTGGCGCGACGCGGGGCGTGCTGCAATCGGTCCTGCGCATGCTCGCGGACGGCGCGACCCATGTCGGCGTTGCAACCGACCACGTCATCGAGTCGTTCCGCAACGAGCTGTGGCCCTCCTACAAGAACGGGGAGTCCGTTCCCCCCGAGCTCAAGGCCCAGTTCGGCCTGCTCGAGGATGGGCTCGACGCCCTCGGCGTCACGGTGTGGCCCATGGTCGAGCTCGAGGCCGACGACGCCCTGGCGTCCGCCGCCGCGGTCGCCGCAGCCGACCGCAAGGTGGAGCAGATCCTGCTGTGCACCCCGGACAAGGACCTCGCGCAGTGCGTCGTGACGAGCCGGGTGGTGCAGGTCGACCCCCGGAGAGGGACGGTGCTCGACGAAGAGGGCGTGCGACGGAAGTTCGGCGTGGGGCCCGGTTCGATCCCCGATTGGCTGGCGCTCGTCGGCGACGCAGCCGACGGCTTTTCCGGCATTCGCGGGTGGGGGCCGAAGTCTGCCGCGGTGGTCCTCGCCCGTTACGGGACCATCGACGCGATCCCCGACGCGCTCTCCGACTGGGATCCGAAGGTGCGGGAGCTCCTGCGAGGGGCGGATCGCCTCGCGACGAGCCTGGCGACCCAGCGCGACCTCGCGGAGCTCTTCCGTGTGCTTGCCACGCTGCGCATCGATCGGTCGCTGCTCAGCTCGGCCTCGCGGCTTGCGTGGCGCGGTCCAACCCGGCGCTTCGAGGACGTTTGTCGCTATCTCGGCGACCCCGCGTTGGCCGAGCGAGCGGCCGCCATCGCCGCCCTGCGCACCGGGGGGCGCTGAGGCCAGCCACTCAGCCTGTGCCGAACAAGGCGCCGAGCTCCGCTGGGACTGGGGTCTCGAGCTGGGCATAGGTGCACGACCGGGGCGATCGGTCGGGTCGGAACCGTCGGAGAGAGGTGGCATGGCGGAATCGGCTGCCCTGGAGATGGTCGTAGGCGACCTCGACCACGAGCTCGGGGCGCAGGGGAACCCAGCGCAGATCCTTGCCGGCGCTCCAGCGGCTCGCCGCACCGGGCACCCGGCTTGCCGGACCGCCGACCCCACGTGCGAGGTCCTCTTCGAGGGTTGCAGTGTTCCAGGGATGCTCCTCGAAGGCCGCTGCATCGGCGAGGTACGGGTGCAGCAAGGTGGTGAGTTCCTTGCGGCGGGCTGCCGAGAACCCCGAAGCGACGCCCACGTGATGGAGCCTCCCTTGCGCGTCGTAGAGGCCCAGGAGCAGCGAACCGACGACCTGGCCGTCGCCACGCTGGCTGTGCCAGCGAAAGCCGCCGACGACGCAGTCGGCGCTTCGTTCGTGCTTCACCTTCCACATGGCCCGCTGCCCGGGCCGGTAGGTGAGCGTTGCGGGCTTGACGACGAGGCCGTCGAGCCCTGCACCCTCGAAGCGGGAGAACCAATCGGCGGCGACCACTGGGTCCGTGGTCACCGGCGTGAGGTGCACGGGGGCTGTTGCGTCGGCGAGGGCTGCCTCGAGACGCCGGCGCCGCTGCTCGTAGCCCAGCGCGCGCAGGTCGTCGTCTCCGAGTGCCAGGACATCGAAGGCGACAAAGGATGCGGGCGTCGTCGTGCTGAGAAGGCGCACCCGGGACGGCGCCGGGTGGATGCGCTGGGTCAACGCATCGAAGTCGAGGCCGGCCGGCCCCACGACCACGATCTCGCCGTCGATGACGCAGCGGTGCGGGAGGTTCTGGCGGAGCGGTTCGAGGAGCTCGGGGAAGTAGCGGGTGAGCGGGCGCTCGTTCCTGCTGCCGAGCTCGACCATCTCTTCGTCCCGGAACACGATGCAGCGGAAGCCGTCCCACTTGGGTTCGTAGAAGAGCCCCTCGCCCATCGGCAGCTCGCGAACCACTTTGGCCAGCATCGGCGCGACCGGCGGGGAGATGGGGAGAGCCATGTCAGCTCCGTCGTGCCCGGCTCGGAGCGACCCGCGGCGGCTCGCCGGGCTGCTTGGGGTATTCCGGTGGCCACGGGGCGTCGGCAAGGCCCGAGGCGCGCTGGCGCGCCGCGAGCTCGAGCAAGGGATCGAGCGACTGCAGCGTCGAGGGCATCCGTGCCCACGGATCGCCCCCTTCGGCAAGGCGACGCGGCACGGTCTCGATGGTCAAGTCCTCGGGGTCGACGGCATCGACCTCGTCCCAACGAAGCGGCGTGGAGACCTGGCCGCCGCTTCGGGGACGGGCGCACCAGGCAGCGAAGAGCGTCTTGTGCGGAGCGTTCTGGTTGAAGTCGACGAAGACCCGAGCGCCGCGTTCCTCCTTCCACCACTGCGTCGTGACGAGGTTCGGGTGACGACGCTCGAGCTCCCGTCCGAGCGCAAGCGCTGCCGCGCGAACCTCCGTGGAGGTCCATCGCCGCTGGAGGCGGATGCAGACATGCAGGCCGCGTCCTCCGGTCGTCTTGGGGAATCCGGTCAGGGAGAACTCGGCCAAAAGGGTGCGCGTCCATTGCGCGGCCAGGCGCGCCTCGTCGAAGCCGACGCCGGGCTGGGGATCGAGGTCGATCCGGAGCTCGTCGGCGTGATCGGGGTCGCTGGCGACGAAGGGCCACAGGTGCAGCCCGATGCATCCGAGGTTCACGGCGTACAAGACGTGCGCGATGTCCGCGACGACCAGGGCCTTCGATCGCGTGCCATTCGGTGTCGACACGGTCGTGGTGGTGAGCCAATCCGGGGCGTCGCGAGGGACCCGCTTTTGGAAGAAGGACTTGCCGGTGGCACCGTCGGGGAAACGCTCGAGCAAAGCCGGCCGTCCACGCGCGACGTTCATCAACGACGGGGCGACCGCCAGGTAATAACGGGCGAGGTCGAGCTTGGTGGCACCGATGGCAGGAAAGAAGATCTTGTGGGGGTTCGAGATCCTGACGTGGCGACCGTCGGCCTCGACCAGTGCCTCGGCGGTCGAGCGTGCTCGGGATGACACGCCGCGATCTTCCCACCGCTTTTCCCTGGCCGTGGTTCCCCGGCAACGGGCGCAGGCGCCGTCGGCCCGGAAGGCTCTGTGGGGTGGGGGTCGCCGTCTATCCTGGTGCCGTGGGCACGCTCGCTCGACCAGCGGAGCAATGAGCAAGCCGGCGGCTTCCGTCGCTCCGCCCGGTACGGCTCCCCGATCCGCCGATGACGTCCTCGCCCTTCTGCGAGCGAGCGGGGGGCGCGCGACGCCGTCCCGGCGGATCCTGCTCGACGCGCTCTTCGAGTCTGAAGGTCACTGCACTGCCGAGGAGCTCGCTGCGGCCGTCCAGCGGCGCGCTCCCGATGTGCACCTCTCGACGATCTATCGGAACCTCGAGGAGCTCCAGCGGCTGGGCGTCATCGTGCACTCGCACCTCGGCCACGGACCCGCGACCTACCACCTGGCTTCCACCGCGCACGCGCACCTCATCTGCGAGGAGTGCGGGGTGACGATCGAAGCCCCTGGCGAGCTGCTGCGGGGGCTTGCCAAGGCTGCCAAGGAGAAGCTCGGGTTCGTCATCGATCCATACCATTTCGCCATCCAGGGTCGCTGCGCTCGTTGCTCCTCGTGAGCGGCATGCATGGTGAAGGTGATCTGCGAGGGGCTTCGCGTTCGCCGGACGCGACCGTGACCCCCTCAGGGCCGGCGCGACCAGGATCGGGCGGCCCGGCCTTCGGCGGGGATCGGGCGACCTACACCATCAAGGTGGGGTCCCAAGACGTCGTGGTCCCGCTCGTTCCCATTGCGCCGGATCTCACGATTGCTCTGCTGATCACCGTGGACCTCGGGGTCTCCTTCGCCGAGCGGGCCGGCACCGAGCTTGCCGCCAAGCTGGCGCCACATCGTCCCGAGGTCGTGGTGTCCGTGGCCACGATGGGCATTCCCATCGCCATCGAGGTGAGCAAGGCGCTGGGGTTCGAGGACTACGTGATCTTGCACAAGACCCCGAAGATCCATCTGGCCGATGCCGTCGCGGAGCCGGTCCGGTCCATCACCACCGACGCGCAGCAGCGGCTCCTCCTCGACCGCGCGCGGGTGCCCGTGGTGCAGGGACGGCGGGTGGCCGTCGTCGACGACGTGGTGTCGACCGGGGCATCGACGCGCGCCGCGCTGAACCTCATGCGGCGCGTCGGCGCCGAGCCCGTGGTGATCGGCGCGCTCGTGACCGAAGGCTCAGGCTGGCGGACGACCCTCGGCGCCGACGCCACCATGGTCCAGGCGCTGGGTGCGATCCCGCTCTTCCGTCCGGGCCCCGGCGGGCTGGTCGAGGAGTGGGAGGGCGGCCCGGGAACGCTGCCGACCGAGACCGTCTGAGCGCCCAGGGCCCGCTTGGTCTACGCCCGCTGGGCGAGGAGCCGCTCCTGGGCAGCGACTTGGTGCTTCACCCGTCCGGTCGCCAGCTCCGCCAGCACGTACGCCAGCGCTCCGCCAGCGATGCCGGTGAACACGCTGAAGTCGGCTCCCCCGGTGTGCACGGTGATGGCGTTCATCCAGGTCGGCACGTGGAAGGTCGGCGAGAGCGCGGAGAACGACGCGACCATCCCGAAGAGCTCGGCGCCGATGGCGTTCCAGTTCACGCCGCCGGTCGCCCAATAGATGCTGGTTCGATCGGTGCGCTGGAGGTGCGAGGCCGCATAGCGGAAGTGCCGGAGGCCCCAATCGACCAAGAAGATCGCCATCCAAGGAGCGATCCAGACGATGACGACGTCGACGAAGTCCTTGAGCAAGGTGTTGAAGGACGAGTTGAAGACGGCGAAGGAGGTGATGCCCAGGCAGATCGCCGAATCGACGAGGACCGCGTAGGAGCGCTTGATATGGATGCCGATGGCCTGCAGCGTGACGCCCGAGGAGTACAGGTCGAGGCTGTTGATCGCGAAGAGCTGGACGATGGACAAGACCAGGAACACGACGACGAACCACGAGGCGATGGTGCTGGTGTGGGCGAACGGCTGGAACGGGTTCGGAGCGGTCCCCACCGTGGTCAGAAAGGTCCCGACCGCCGCGCCGAGCGTCATCACGAGGATCTGGGGGATCGCGGTTCCGACGAAGACCCATCCGACGATGGCGGGCTTCGACGCCGACTCTGGGAGATAACGCGAGTAGTCGTTGCCGTTCTCGGTCCAACCGAGGCCGCTCAGGGTGATGCTGAAGGCCAGCCCGACCATGTAGAGCTGCCACCCGGCACCGTGGTGCACGGCATGCAGGTTGGCGTGCTCCACAGCGAACACCAGGAGCCCCGCGTACAGCGCGACGAAGGGGAGGACCAAGAGGCGCAGGACCTTCACCATCGTGGCGTGGCCGAAGAAGGGGAGGAGGACCTGGACGGTGATCGCTGCCACGATGAAGACGACCTTGGCGGGTGTGCCCGCGTGGAACCCTGCCTTGTCGGCCAGCACGACTGCGGCACCGACGATCAGGATGAGCCCTTCGGTCTCGAACCCGATCTGGGTCAACCAGTTGAAAAACGCGATCAGGCGGGAGCCATGCGGGCCGAAGCTTGCCCGGTTGATCCCGAAGACCGTGGTGCCGGCGTTGGGTCCTTGCAGGCTGCAAAGACCGAGGAGTACGTAGGAAAGGTTGCCGATGAGGATCAGGCTGAGGGCCTGTGCGAAGGTGAACCCGAAGGTCATGAGGATGGCGCCGTAGACGAAGTACTCGACCTGGATCATCGCCCCGCCCCAGAAGCCCGCGAGATCCCTGGGCGTCGCCCACCGTTCCGATGGCGCGATGTAGTCGATACCGTGTTGCTCGACGCGGAACGCTTGATCGGCGGTCGGCAGGCCGTCCTGCTCGCCGGTCGTCGTGCTGAGAATCGTCACGCGGGCACCCTCCCCAGGCCGCTGCCAGGCTAGGGCCGATAGCGTAGGGCGACAGTGTCTCCCCAGCCTGAAGGTGCACAAGGCGCCTCCGTGCGCCTCGGAGTCCAAGCCGCCAGTCAGCCCGGGGCCCAAGACGCGTCCGCCGGGACGCCTCCGGCCGTCGCGCCGTCCGCTGCGAGCGCTCAGCGTTCCGTCCGCTCGGAGCCCCTCATCTGCGCCAGGGGATTGGTCAAGCGTTTCGGGTCCATCGTCGCGGTCGACGGCATCGATTTCGACATCTACCTCGGGGAGTCCTTCGGGTTCCTCGGGCCCAACGGGGCGGGGAAGACCTCGACGATGCGAATGATCGCGTGCATGTCCCCGGTGAGCGAAGGCACCCTGCGGGTGCTCGGCATGGACCCCGCGGTCGACGGAGCGAAGATCCGCGCGCGCATCGGGCTCGTTCCCCAGGAGGACTCTCTCGATCTCGAGCTGACGGTGCTCGACAATCTCATCATCTACGGCCGGTACTTCGACATCCCGCGTCGGGTGATCCGCGAGCGGGCGAAACGGCTGCTCGACTTCGCCGAGCTGACCGATCGGGCCCACAGCAAGGTCGATCCGCTGTCGGGGGGCATGAAGCGCCGGCTCACGATCGCGCGGGCCCTGGTCTCGGAGCCGGACCTGTTGATCCTCGACGAGCCGACGACGGGCCTGGACCCCCAGGCCCGTCACCTGCTCTGGGACCGTCTGTACCGGCTGAAGGCGCAGGGGGTGACCCTGGTGATCACGACCCACTACATGGACGAGGCCGAGCAGCTCTGCGATCGTCTGGTCGTGATGAACGACGGGCGGATCGCCGCCGAGGGTACCCCGCACAGCCTGATCGAGCGTTACTCGACGAAGGAGGTGCTCGAACTGCGCAAGCCTCTCGGGATGACCGGGGTCGCCGAGCGTCTGGCGGGGATCGCAGACCGCGTCGAGGAGCTCGCCGACCGCGTCCTGCTCTACACAGACGACGGCGATGCTGCCCTGGAAGCCGTTCGCCTGCGCGAATTCCCCTACGAGCATGCGCTGGTGCGACGCTCGACGCTCGAAGACGTCTTCCTCCGGCTGACCGGCCGCTCGCTCATCGACTAGCGCTCGTGTACAACGTCGTCGAACCGTGGGGTCTCGCGGACGTGCAAGGTGCCCGGACGCCGCCTTCCCTTCGGGTGCTGGCCTACTACGCGTACGCCTACAAGCGCACGTGGCGAAGCTCGGTGACGACGAGCTTCCTGTACCCGGTGCTGTACCTGGCGGCCATGGGCGTCGGACTGGGTTCGCTCGTCAACCACCACGTCCGCACCGTCGAGGGTGTTCGGTACCTGACGTTCCTGGCGCCGGGACTGCTCGCCGCGACGGCGATGCAGATCGGTGCCAACGACTCGATGTACCCGGTCATGGCTGCGATCAAGTGGATCCGCACCTACTTCGCCATGCTGGCAACCCCCCTCAAGGTCAGGGACGTCCTGATCGGGCACGTCGCATGGATCGCGGTCCGGCTGAGCTTCGTGGCGACGATCTACCTTGCGGTGATGGCGGCCTTCGGCACCGTGCGGTCGCCATGGGCCGTCGTGGCGTTGCCCGCTGCCGTGCTCACCGGGGTCGCCTTCGCGACACCGCTGTCTGCATTCTCGGCGACCCAGGAGAACGATCAGGGGTTCATCACCATCTACCGCCTGGCCCTCATCCCGCTGTTCCTCTTCTCGGGCACCTTCTTCCCCGTGAGCCAGTTGCCCGGCTGGCTCCAGCCCCTCGCAGAGGCCACCCCGCTGTACCACGGGGTTGCGCTGTCGCGCATGCTGGTGCTGGGGGACCTTCGTTGGTGGCCGGCCCTCGGCGATGCCCTCTATCTCGTCACGCTCACGATCATCGGGCTCGTGCTGGCCGACCGGACCTACCACGCCCGCTTGGTCGTATGAAGCTCGCAACCGCGCTGGACAGCGGAAGGGGCCGTCCGTTCCCCCTCGCGCGCATCACCCCGAGCACGCTCCTGGGCGGAGGGCGAGCGCGCCGGGTCGTCGAGCGCAACATCCTCGTCTACCGGCGAGGATGGATCTTCATCGTCTCGGGCTTCTTCGAGCCGTTCTTCTACCTGTTGTCGATCGGCATCGGGCTCAACAAGCTCGTCGGCGTCGTGGAGGTCGGCGGTCGTGCGATCCCTTACACCTCCTTCGTCGCTGCAGGCCTGCTGGCCGCATCGGCGATGAACGGCGCGATCTTCGACGCCACCTTCGGGATCTTCTTCAAGCTCAAGATCGTCAAGACCTATGACGCCATGCTGTCGACGCCGCTCGGCCCTGCAGACGTCGCACGTGGCGAGCTGGCCTGGGCGCTCATCCGTGGCGGCGCGTATGCGGGCGCGTTCCTCGTCGTCATGGCCGGTCTCGGCTACGTCGGCTCCGGCTGGGCGGTGGTCTGCTTCCCTGCTGCGGTGCTGGTGAGCTTCGCGTTCTCCGGGGCAGGGATGGCCGCGACGACCTACATGCGGAGCTGGCAGGACTTCGATCTGGTCTCGCTCGCGGTGTTGCCGCTCTTCCTGTTCTCCGCGACCTTCTACCCGCTCGGTGTCTACCCCGGGTGGTTGCAGCTGATCGTCCGGCTCACGCCCCTTTATCAGGGGGTCGCCCTGCTCCGCGGTCTCGACCTGGGCCTCTTCTCGTGGTCGCTGCTCGGCCATGGCGTGTACCTGCTGGTGATGGGTGCACTGGGTCTGGCGGTCAGCGCGAGACGACTCTCGGTGCTGGTCCTGCCCTGAGACCGCGATCGCGTGCCGGTGCCGCTGGGCGATCGGAGGCGCGGTTCCCTCTTGTCGACGGGGAGTCCTGGGGCTAGCCTTTCGCCCACTTGAACGGAGGGTGTCCGGAGCGTGACACCTGTGCCGGCCAACGGATTCGGCTCCGGGGGTTCCTCGGGATGGTGCCTCGGGGAGTTGGCGTAATCACTCCCCGAGGTGCCCCTCCCAGTCGCAACTTCTCCAGTTGGAGCCAGCGTGCCTCGAGGGACCGCACGCTTCGGTCCCGACCATCTACGGTGCTGCCATGGCAATTGGGGATGCGCGGGCGGCGCGCCGGATCAACACCGTTGGCGACGCACGCCGGCTCGCGCAGCGCCGGGTGCCCGGACCGGTGTGGGACTACCTGGACGGCGGCGCAGCAGCCGAGGTGACACTGCGCGCCAATGTCGGCGCCTTCGAGCAGGTTCGGTTTCGCCCGCGCTCTGCTGCGAGCCCGCCGGATCCGAACCCCGACCTCACGACGACGGTGCTCGACACGACGGTCTCCATGCCGCTGCTCATGAGCCCTGTCGGGTTCACCCGCATGATGCATTCCGACGGCGATCTCGCCGCCGCGGCCGCCGCCGGTGCGGCGGGGACGATCGCCACCTTGAGCTCGATGTCGGGGCACACCATCGCAGAGGTCGCGGCAGCGGCGACCGGACCGCTCTGGTTCCAGCTCTACTTCCTCGGCGGACGCGCCGGTGCCGAGGTGCTGGTGGCGCAGGCGAAGGCCGCCGGGTATCGAGCCTTGCTCGTCACGATCGACACCGAGATGCCGGGGAACCGAGAGCGCGAGCTCCGCTACGGCCTCTCCCCACCGTTGCAGCTCGACCGACGCACGATCGCCAAGATGGCTCCCTTGGTGCTCAGGCGCCCCCGGTGGCTCGTTGCTGCAGCGAAGGACCGCTTCCGGGTCGACTTGGTGAACGCCGCGTCGCTGGAGATCGACGGGAAACGGCTCTCCTCGAGGGAAGCCCTGTGGCTGTGGCTCGGATCGCCCGCCCGTTGGGACGATTTCTCGTGGCTGCGCAAGCACTGGGACGGGCCCATTCTCGCCAAGGGCGTGCTCACCGGCGACGACGCGCGCCGCGCAGTGGACGCCGGAGCAGACGCCGTGGTCGTGTCGAACCATGGTGGTCGGCAGCTCGACCCGGTCGCCCCCTCCCTGGAGGCGCTGGTCGAAGTCGTTGCTGCGGTGGGGGATCAGGTAGAGGTGCTCGTCGACGGCGGCATCCGGCGAGGCGCGGACGTCGTCAGGGCCGTGGCGCTGGGGGCCCGTGCAGCGATGATCGGCCGTGCCTGGGCCTACGGGCTGGCAGCCGCGGGGCGACCGGGGGTCGACAGGGTGCTGGCGCTCTTGCGCGAGGACATCGACCGAACCATGCGCCTGGTCGGGGCGCACCGCGTCGCAGACATCGATCGGAGCTTGGTCCAGATCCCGCGCGACTGGGAACGCTGACGCCAACCGCTCGAACCGACCCACGCGCCGAGAAGGAAGGGAACCCAGCGTCGGTCGCCTCGGGCTCGATCGCCGGGGGTGCCCGGAGCTGCCCGCCCGCAACGGCATGATCGGAGCTGGTGGGCCGTCACGGCTCGTGCCTGGGGTTGCGGCGCGCTTTCGGCCAGGTTCTCCGAATCGGCTCGGGCGATCGGTCGTTGCCGGGATCAGGCGAGGAGGACGATCTTGCCGAGCTTGCCTCCGGCGGCGAAGCGCTCGTAGCCGGCGGTCGCCGCGGCCATCGGGACGCGCTCGGCGATCGGTACTCGAAGGACCCCGGCTCCGAGCAGCGGGAGGACGTGCCGACTGAGCGCCTTTGCGACCATCGCCTTTTCTGCGTGGGAACGCGCCCGCAGGGTCGATCCCGAGATCCTGGCGCGGGCTCCCATCAGCTGGCGGAGGTCGAGCTCGACCCGCGCCCCGCTGCCGACGCCGATCACCACCACCCGGGCACCGGTCGCCAGCGCACCGAGGACCGACGGCAGGCTCGCAGCCCCCACGAGCTCGAGGACCACGTCGAAGGGCCCGTGGCTGGCCACTGCATCGTGTGCGACCACCTCGTCGGCACCGAGATCGGCGAGGGCCTCGGCATGGTCGAGGGTCCGCACGGAAGCCACGACGTAAGCACCGGCCGCCGCGCCCAGCTGGACGGCCGCGGTCCCCACTCCTCCCGCGGCACCGGTGACGAGGAGCCGGTCACCGATCCCAAGCGCCGCCTGCGTGAACAGTGCGTCGTAGGCCGTCGAGAAGGTCTCGGGGAACCCGCCCGCCTCGTCCCAGGGCAGCTGGTCGGGGATCGCGAGGGCATGGGCCTCGTCGACGACCGCCGCGGTCGCCTGGCCGCCACCGCCCACGACGGCCATCACCCGATCGCCCGGCGCGAAGCGGGTCACTCGCCGGCCGACGGCCACCACCTCGCCGGCGATCTCGAGCCCCGGGATGTCGGGCGGGACGCCGGGGGGAGCGGGGTAAGCGCCGCGCCGCTGCAAGAGGTCCGCCCCGTTGATCCCGGCTGCCCTGACGGAGACCAGCAGCTCGGTGTCGCCGTGCTCGGGGTCCGGGCGTTCCTGCCACGTGAGGGATCCGTCCTCGATCACCACTGCATGCATTCAGCGCTCCCTTGCCTCGTCGCAGGCCGGTAGCCTGCGACGAGGTGATCCTGGCAGACCGAGCGTCTCGAGAAAACCCGAGTGCCGAGAAAAAGGAGCATGCTGAGATGACGACCCTCTACGACCTCCCCATCGCCACCATCGACGGAACGCCCTCCACCCTCGAGCCCTACCGAGGGAAGGCGCTGCTCATGGTGAACGTTGCCTCCAAGTGCGGCCTCACGCCCCAGTACGAAGCGCTCGAGAAGCTCCAGCGCACCTACGGCGATCGGGGCTTCAGTGTGCTGGGGTTCCCTTGCAACCAGTTCGCAGGGCAGGAGCCCGGGACCCCCGAGGAGATCAAGGAGTTCTGCTCGACGAATTATGAGGTGACCTTCCCGCTGTTCGAGAAGATCGACGTGAACGGCGCGAAGCAACACCCGATCTACCGTCAGCTGACCCAGGTCCCTGATGCCGATGGCGTGGCCGGCGAGGTCCAGTGGAACTTCGAGAAGTTCCTCGTGGCGCCGTCCGGTGCGGTCGTGGCCCGCTTCCGCCCTCAGGTCACCCCCGACGACGACGCCGTCATCCAGGCGATCGAAGCGAACCTCCCGAGTTGAGGCGCCCGGCGCTCGGGGAGCTGAGCTCGACGGCCATCCGGCGCGCGTACGACACGGACGAACGCGCCAGCGTGCCCGTGGTGACCGACCGCGATGTGCGCTGATCGTCTCCCCACGCGGTTCCGGCTCGTTCCCCCGGAGGTCGACTTCGTCGGGCTCGAGAAGAACGAGCTCGCTCGATGGCAGGCCCATCGCGTCTTCGAGCGTTCCGTCGAGCGACGCTCGGGATGCCCGCCGTGGGTCTTCTACGAGGGACCGCCGACGGCCAACGGGCGTCCGGGGATCCACCACGTGTGGGCGCGGGTGCACAAGGACCTCTACTGCCGCTTCCGGACGATGCGCGGCGCGTACGTCGCCCGCCGGGCCGGCTGGGACACCCACGGCCTGCCGGTCGAGGTCGAGGTCGAGAAGCAGCTCGGCGTGAGCGGCAAGCGCCAGATTCTCGAGGAGGTCGGCCTGTCCGAGTTCGTGCGGCTGTGCCGGGAATCGGTCACTTCCTACGTCGACGACTGGCGGGAGCTGACGACGCGGATCGGCTACTGGGTGGACCTCGACCACGCGTACTGGACCCTCAGCCCCGACTACATCGAGTCGGTGTGGTGGCACCTGCGCCAGCTCTTCGACGCCGGTCTCCTCTACGAGGATCTCAAGGTCGTCCCCTACTGCCCCCGGTGCGAGACCGCGCTGTCCAGCCACGAGCTCGGCCAGCCCGACGTCTATCGGGAGGAGCGAGACGAGTCCGCCTACGTCCGACTGGAGATCATCGATCCCGACCCTGCCGTCGTGGGCGATGCGCGGTGGCTCGTCGTGTGGACAACGACACCCTGGACGCTGCCATCGAACACCGGGGTCGCCGTCAACCCGGCGCTCACCTACGCCGTCGTCGACTCGATGATCGTTGCCGAGGCGCGAGTCGAGGCGGTCTTCGGCGAGGAAGCCACCGTGTCTCGGCGGATCCCCGGGTACGCGCTCATCGGCATCCGTTACCGGCGCCCCCTCGACGCGGTCGCGCGTTCTGACGCACAAGCGTCAACAGGCTGGCGCGTGGTGGGTGCCGAGTACGTGACGACCGAGGAGGGGACCGGCCTCGTGCACCTGGCTCCGGCCTTCGGCGAGGAGGACCGAGAGGTCGGGCGGGAGGCGGGCTTGCCGACCCTCAATCCGGTCGGCCCCGACGGGCGCTTCACCGCCGATGCCGGTTGGCTGGCGGGCCGGGCGGTTCGTGAGGCGAACCACGACATCAACGACCGGCTCGAGGCGGCGGGGCTCTTGGTGCGGCGCGAGGACTACCTCCACCAGTATCCCCACTGCTGGCGCTGCGGGACGGCACTCATCTATTGGGGAAAGCCCAGTTGGTACATCGCCACCTCCGCGCGCAAGGCAGCGTTGATCGCGGCGAACCAGGGGGTCGACTGGCATCCAGCGCACATCCGCGACGGTCGCTTCGGCGAGTGGCTCCAGAACAACGTCGACTGGGCGCTGTCCCGTGATCGCTTCTGGGGCACGCCGCTGCCCATCTGGCGCTGCCCGGACGGCCACGTCACCTGCATCGGCTCGATCCAGGAGCTCTCGAAGCTCTCAGGACGCGATCTGCACGGCCTCGATCCGCACCGTCCGGCGATCGACGAGGTGACCTTTCTTTGCCCAGGCTGCGGCGGAGCCGATGCACAGGTCGCGCGTCGCGTCGAGCCGGTCATCGACGCGTGGTTCGACTCGGGCTCGATGCCCGCGGCACAGGTCGGCTATCCCAACACCCCGGGATCCAAGGAGGCGTTCGCCTTTCCCGCGGACTTCATCTCCGAGGCGATCGACCAGACCCGTGGCTGGTTCTACTCGCTGCTGGCGATCAACGTCTTGGTCCACGGGCAAGCGCCTTACCGTCACGTGGTCTGCCTCGCCCACCTGGTCGACGCCCAGGGCCGCAAGATGTCCAAGTCGCTGGGCAACGTCATCGACCCCTGGGAGGTGCTCGACACCCGCGGCGCCGATGCGTTGCGGTGGTGGATGTTCAGCCAGGGCTCGCCTTGGACGCCGACCCAGACCAGCATCGAGGCGATTGACCACGCGCTGCGGGGAACCCTGCTGACCCTTTGGAACAGCGTCAGCTTCTTCACGACCTACGCGGGCCTCAACGGGTTCGACCCCAACGACCCGGCGATCCCCGACCCCGGGCTGCGCCCCGCGCTCGATCGCTGGCTGCTCTCGCGCCTGGCGAGCACGACGATCACGGTCACCGAGGCGCTCGAGGGCTACGACTCGTTCAGCGCGGCGACGGCGCTGGCGCGTTTCATCGACGACCTGTCGAACTGGTACGTCCGTCGGAGCCGTCGACGCTTCTGGCGGACCGACCCGCAGACCTCCGCGCAGGACACGTTGGCAGCGGAGGCGACCCTTTACTATGCGCTCGTCACTGCGGTGACGATGCTCGCGCCCTTCTGTCCATTCGTCGCCGATGTCTTGTGGCGCGACCTTACCGGCGCACCGGAGGAGGATTCGGTGCACCTGGCGGACTGGCCGTCGGTCGACGGGCGTCGGAGCCGTGAGGGTGGGTGGATCGATGCCGACCTCGAAGCGCAGGTCGACTTGGTGCGGCGCATTGCTTCGCTCGGGAGAGCGGCGAGGAGCGAGGCCGGCGTCAGGGTGCGTCAACCGCTCCGGCGAGCCCTGGTGTTCCTCCCACCCGGATCCCCCGCGTTGATGGATGCGATGCTCGAGGACGAGCTCAACGTGGACGAGGTGGTCGTCGCGCGAGAGCTCGGCGAGCTCCTGCACTTCGACGTGGTCCCCAACTTCAAAGCGCTCGGCCCGCGGCTGGGGGCAGCGGTGCAAGAGGTTCGCTCCGCCCTCCGCAAGATCGACGGCTCGGCCGCAGCGGCCACGCTCGAAGCTGGCGGGACGATCGTGGTGGAGCTCTCGAGCGGGCCGGTCGAGCTCGGGCCCAGCGACGTGGAGCTCCGCGCGCTTCCCCAGGAAGGCTTCGCCGTCTCGCGTGACGGTGCCGCGGTCGTTGCGCTCGACCTCGCCATCGACGACGAGCTGCACCGTCGAGGGATGGCCCGCGAGGTCGTCCGGCACATCCAGGACCTCCGCAAATCGATTGGCCTGGAGGTCTCCGACCGCATTCGGCTCTGGCTGCACGGTCTCGACGACCTGGCGCAGGACTTCGCCCACATCGCCGGCGAGGTCCTCGCCGTCGAGGTCCATGCAGCCGATCCCGATGGCGTGGTCCCTGACGGGCCCGCGGCCCCGGGTGAGGGGCACGACATCGAGCTCGATGACCGCCACGACCGGCTCAGGAGTGCTCGGGTCTGGATCGAGAAGCTCTGAGCGCGGCATCCGAGAGCGCCGGGAGCGTCCCTGGTGCCGGCTCGATCCGGCAGGTTGGCTCGATCCCGGTAAGGTTGCATCGGTGCCGGAGTCTCGCGCGAGGAAGATGATCAAACCGGTGGTGACCGTTGCCGGGTTGCTTGCGACCATGGCGAGCATCTGGTGGTTCGCCCTCAAGCCTCGGCGGCGGCCCAAGAACTGAACCGAGCAGGCCCGGCCAGGACGACCACCCACGGCCAACGGGTCGTTGGTGACGAGCGCGAACAGCGAGGCGAGGAACGATGGCATTTGCTTCCGTCAACCCGGCCACCGGCGTCGTCGAGGCGACCTTCCCCGGCCACACCCCAGACGAGGTCGACCGCCGTATCGGAGCGGCGCGCGACGCTTTCGAGCGTTACCGGCGGACGAGCTTCGCCGATCGAGCACGCTGGATGCTCGCCGCAGCCGACATCCTCGATGCCGAGCAGCCCGACGTCGCTCGCATGGTCACCGCCGAGATGGGCAAGACGTTCGCCTCCGCGAAGGCCGAGGTCGCCAAGTGCGCGTTGGCGCTGCGCTGGTTCGCGGAGCATGCCGAGCGGCTCTTAGCCGAAGAGCCGGTCGCCTCGAGCGGCAGTCGCGCCAGCGTCCGCTACGAGCCACTCGGGCCGGTGCTGGCCGTCATGCCGTGGAATTTCCCGCTGTGGCAGGTGATCCGTTTCGCGGCACCCGCGCTCATGGCGGGCAACGTCGGCGTGCTCAAGCACGCCTCGAACGTCCCGCAGACGGCGCTGTTCCTCGAGGACCTCTTCCGGCGGGCGGGGGTTCCCGAAGGGGTCTTCACGACGCTGCTCATCAGCGGAGCCAGCGCCACCAAGCTCGTCGCCGACGAGCGCATCGCGGCAGTGACGCTGACGGGGAGCGAGCAGGCGGGTCGCTCGGTGGCGGCTGCCGCGGGCGATGCGATCAAGAAGTGCGTGCTCGAGCTCGGTGGCTCGGACCCATTCATCGTGCTCGAGTCCGCCGATCTCGACCGGGCCGTCGCCGTCGGGGTCCAGGCGCGCGTGCAGAACAACGGGCAGTCCTGCATCGCCGCCAAGCGCTTCATCGTGGTCGACCCAGTGGCCGACGAGTTCGTCGAGCGCTTCAGCGCCTCCATGGCGCAGCTCACCGTCGGCGACCCGATGGATCCCAAGACCGATGTGGGCCCGCTCGTCTCCGAGCAGGCGCGTGCGGAGATCGCCACACAGGTGGACGACGCGCGTTCGAAGGGTGCGACGCTGCATTGCGGCGGGAAAGCGCTGGAGGGCCCCGGCTGGTACTACGCCCCGACGGTCCTCTCAGGGGTCACCCCTGCGATGCGCGCCTATGACGAAGAGCTCTTCGGTCCGGTCGCGGTGATCGAGCGCGCGCGCGATCTCGACGAGGCCATCAGCCTCGCCAACCGCACCAGTTTCGGCCTGGGAGCCAGCGTGTGGTCCGGCGACCCGGACGAGCAGCGGCGCTGCATCGAGGGGATCGAAGCCGGCATGGTGTTCGTCAACGCGATGGTGGCCTCCATGCCCGAGCTGCCATTCGGGGGGGTCAAGCGCTCCGGCTACGGTCGTGAGCTCTCGGGTTTGGGGATCCGGGAGTTCACCAACGCCAAGTCGGTATGGATCGCCTGACGTCGCCATGAGCCTGAGCCACTGGCCGGGGACACTGCGCTCCGCGGAGCGTCGCGACGAGGTGGCGTATTTCGATCACGCGGCGACCTCGCCCCTGCGCCCCGAAGTCGCCGAGGCGATGGCGCCGTTCGCCGGCGAGCGGTTCGGGAACCCCTCTGGGGTCCATCGCCGCGCCCGCGAGGCGCGCCGGGCGCTCGAGGATGCCAGGGAGCAGGTCGGGGAACTGCTCGGCTGCCACCCCGCGGAGGTCGTCTTCACCTCGGGGGGAACCGAGTCGGACAATCTGGCCGTGCTCGGCAGCCTTGCCGCCCGCACGGGCACCGACGGGCCGATGGCCATCGTCTGCTCCGCCGTCGAGCATGCAGCCGTGCTGCGCACCTGTGAAGCTGCGGCGTCCGCGGTGGCGCGCTGGATGGGGATCGGCGCCGTCGAGCTACGGATCGCGCCCGTCAAGGCCAATGGCGCCGTCGATCTGGGCGCGCTCGAGCAGTTGCTCGGCCCTGAGGTTGGCCTCGTCTCGATCATGTTGGCCAACAACGAGGTCGGGACGATCCAGCCGCTTGGAGAGATCGCCGCGCTGGTCCGCCGGCTCGCTCCGTCGGCCGCGTTGCACACCGACGCGGTGCAGGCGGCGACCTTCCTCGATCTCGCGGCAGCCGCCTCCGACGCCGACCTGGTGTCGATCAGCGCCCACAAGCTCGGCGGGCCCCAGGGCGTGGGCGTGCTCGTGGTCCGCGAGGGGACCCCGTTGCGGCCGATCCATCACGGTGGTGGTCAGGAGCGCGAGCGCCGAGCCGGCACGCACAATGTGGCTGGCGCGGTCGGGATCGCCTCCGCGTTGGCCGTTGCGGCCCGAGTCCGTTCGCAGGAGGTCCCCCGCGTCCGGGCGCTGCGTGATCGCCTCGCCGACGGGCTGCTCGCCGCCGTGCCGAAGTGCGTGGCGAGCGTGCCTCGAGACGAGGCCCTTCCCGGGCATTGCCACTTGCGCTTCGAGGGCGTCGAGCAAGAGGAGCTCCTCGTCCTCCTCGACGAGGCCGGCATCTGCGCGGCGGGTGGCGCGGCCTGTGCGAGCGGTGCCATCGAGCCGAGCCACGTCTTGCTGGCGATGGGGGTATCGCCCGACGACGCCCGGAGCTCGGTGCGTTTCTCCCTCGGGTACACCACGACCGACCAGGATGTCGACCGGGCGCTGGAGGTCGTGCCGGCCGCGGTCGCCCGCCTCCGCGACGAGGGCTGATCTCGATGCGGGTGCTCGTGGCCATGTCGGGAGGGGTGGACTCTTCGGTGGCTGCTGCGCTCTTGGTGGAGCAAGGTCACGAGGTGATGGGAGCCACGCTCAAGCTGTGGGGCGGGACCTCGGACTCTGGGTGCTGCTCGGTCGCCGACGTCGAGGACGCCCGCCGGGTTGCCCAGCAGCTGGACATCCCCCACCACGTGTTCGACATGACCGAGGCCTTCACGAGGTCTGTCGTCGACCCCTACGTCGAGGCCCACGCTGCGGCACGCACGCCCAACCCCTGCATCGAGTGCAACCGGCACATCAAGTTCGATCGCCTCCTCGAGCGATCGCGCAGGTTGGGCTTCGACGCGCTCGCCACCGGACATCACGCGCAAGTGGTGGCGGCCCGGGGGGTCCGCCAGCTCCGTCGCGGCGCCGATCCGGAGAAGGACCAGTCCTACGTGCTCTCCATGCTCGGGCAGCGCCAGCTTCGCAGGATCGTGCTGCCCATCGGCACGATGACCAAGGATGCCGTTCGTGCCCACGCGGCCCGGCTCGGATTGCGGACGGCCCGGAAGCCCGACAGCCAGGACGTCTGTTTCATCCGCCGAGCCGAGGGGCGCCAAGGGTTCCTGGCCTCGCGCCTGGCGATGCACGCCGGTTCGGTCGTCGAGGCGGGTACTGGCGATGTCGTCGGCCGCGTCGACGCGCTGGAGCTGTTGACGGTGGGCCAGCGACGGGGCCTGGGCCATGACGCGGACGGCAATCGCCGGTACGTGATCGGCGTCGACGTCGCCAAGCGCATGGTGACCGTGGGTTCGCTCCGCGAGGCGCTGGTCGACCACGTGGCGCTCGTCCCCACTTCGGTCACCTGGGTGGATCGTCCGCTGGCGAGCGGCGCGGCGGCCATCGCCCAGACGAGCGCCCACGGCCGCCCGGTGCCCTGCACGATCGAGCTCGACGGGACGACGCCGTTGCTTCGTTTTCCGTCTCGCCAGCGCCCCGTGGCACCGGGCCAGACGGTTGCGCTCTACGACTCCGCCGACCCCGACGTCGTCGTCGGTGCCGGAATCGCCGCATGACGCCACGCCATGAATGCCTCCGCGCGGGACCATCCTGATCTCCGAGGCGCAGCGATGACGAACGGGTCGACCCGGTCGGGCAACGAGGCGGCAGCTGTGCGCGCCGAAGAGCTGCGGAAGCTCATCAACTACCACAACGAGCGCTACTTCGTGCTCGACAGCCCCGAGATCACCGACGCCGAGTACGACGCCTTGGTCCGCGAGTTGCGTCAGATCGAAGCCGATTTCCCGGAGCTGGCGATCCCCGAATCGCCCACCCAGACCGTTGGTGCCGCGCCCCTCGCGCTCTTCGGCGAGGTCCGGCACCGGGTCCCCATGATGAGCCTCGACGACGCCTTCAGCGAAGAGGAGTTGTGGGCGTGGGCGGAGCGCATCGTCCGGCGCCTGCCTGATGTCGATCTCGACACCCTGGCCTTCAGTTGCGAGCCGAAGGTGGACGGCCTGGCCATGTCGCTCACCTATGTCGACGGGCGGCTCGAGCGCGGTGCCACCCGGGGCAATGGCGTCGTCGGGGAGGACGTCACCGCCAATGTCGCCACCGTGCGGACGGTTCCTCGCCAGCTCGACCCCCGTGCCGGCCCCTTCCCCCACGAGATCGAGGTGCGCGGGGAGATCTACATGCCGCGAGCCGACTTCGAGGCGCTGAACGAACGTCAACGCGCAGCCGGGGCCAAGGTGTTCGCCAACCCGCGCAACTCGGCCGCGGGCTCGCTTCGCCAGAAGGACCCAAGGGTCACGGCCAGCCGGCCCCTGGCCTTCTGGGCGTACCAGCTCGGATCGATCGATGGCCGTCAGCCAGAGGAGCTGAGTGACGGGATCGAGGACGATCCCGCAGCGAAGCTCTGGCGCCCCCAACGCCACAGCGACGCGCTCCGTCGCCTCGCTGCTGCAGGCTTCCCCGTGAGCCCGGACATCCGCACGGTCGTCGGTGTCAAGGCCGCCGTGCAACGCTGCCGGGAGCTCGCCGCGATGCGCCACGACCTTCCCTACGAGATCGACGGCGTCGTCGTGAAGGTGGACGACCTCGCGTTGCACACGCGCCTCGGCGCGACGTCTCGCGCACCGAGGTGGGCGGTTGCCTTCAAGTTCCCCCCCGAGGAGCTCCCGACCCGTCTGCTCGACATCATGGTCTCGATCGGCCGGACGGGCCGCGCGACCCCCTTTGCGAAGCTCGAGCCGGTGTTCGTGGGCGGCTCCACCGTCAGCCTCGCAACCCTGCACAACGAGGACCAGGTGAGGGCAAAAGACGTCAGACCCGGCGACCTGGTCATCGTGCGCAAGGCCGGGGACGTCATCCCCGAGGTCGTCGGCCCGGTGCTCACGGGGCCTGGCGTGCCGGCCCACCGTTCACCGCCGTGGCGCTTTCCGAAAACCTGCCCCTCTTGCGGCGGTCCGCTCGTTCGCCTCGAGGGCGAGAGCGACACCTACTGCACGAACGTCGACTGCCCAGCACAGCGGGTGCAGCGCATCGTCCATTTCGCCTCGCGTGGGGGGTTGGACATCGAGGGCCTGGGGGAGCAGCGCGTCATTCAGCTCGTGGAAGCGGGGCTGATCGCGGATCCTGCCGACCTCTACCATCTCGACCCGGATCGTCTCGTCGAGCTGGAAGGGTTTGGGCAGCTGTCGGTTTCGAACCTCCTTGGCGCGATCGAGGCCTCGAAGCAGCGACCGCTTAGTCGTTTGCTCGTCGCGTTGGGGATCCGTCACGTGGGGCCGAGTGCCGCGCGCGCGCTCGCGCTCGCCTTCGGGTCCCTCGACGACATCGTGGGTGCCAGCGTCGAGCAGTTGGCTTCGGTCGAGGGCATCGGCCACGTCATCGCCGAGAGCATCCGTGCGTTCTTCGACAATCCGGCCAACCGTTCGGTGATCGAGCGCCTCGTGGCCTCTGGGCTCAACACCCGAGAGCCTGGCGGCCGTGCCGGCCTCGACGAGGCTGGGCCTCCCAAGACGCTGCAAGGCCGTTCCGTCGTCGTGACCGGGACCCTTCGGGGGTTCACTCGCGAGGAGGCCGAGGCAGCGATCATCGCCCGGGGGGGCAAGGCTCCCGGAACGGTGTCCGCTCGCACCTTCGCCGTGGTCGTGGGCGAGGATCCTGGGACGGCCAAGGTCTCCAAGGCCGAGTCCCTGGGGATCCCGATGATCCCCGGTGACCGCTTCAGCGAATTGCTCGACACCGGCGAGCTCCCCGTCACCTGAACCCGGGGGACCTGCGCCGGCGGCGAACCCGATGACTGCGGCATCCGGCTCTCGCCAACGGGGCGAGGGTTGACGCAGATCGACATCGAGTCCCGACAGCACGCGCCGCGTACCCGTTGGCGATCAGGCGCTCTGGGAGGTGCGCTCGTCGGGTCCACGGTGTCACGCCACGGCAGCGTCCTCCAACGCTCATCCCCCGCGCCGAGCGTCGGCTCTGCCAGCATGTGCTCCGGTCCACCCGCCACGAGCGGGGTTACGGGAGGAGCTGCGCATGAAAGCAAGGGCGCTGTTCGCGGAAGCCCTCGGAACGGCACTGCTGGTGTTCTTCGGCGCCGGGGCCGCCACCTTGAGCTTCGGGTTCAAGGTCGCTGGGGCGAGCCCGGCGGCTGGTGTGGTTGTCACCGCGCTGGTCTTCGGCCTGGTGCTCCTCGTCCTGGTCTATGGCATCGGAGCGATCTCGGGGTGTCACGTGAACCCGGCCGTGACGATGGGGTTCCTTGCCGGGCGCCGCATCGCCATCCTCGACGCCCTCGGCTACTGGGCCGCCCAGCTCGTCGGCGGCATCGCTGGCGCAGCCGGGCTCTACGGCATCGTCCGCACCACCTCTATCTATCGCGCGAGCATGGGCCTGGGTGCCGACGGGTACGGGAAGACCTCGATGATCGGCGCCAACGCGGCGGGCGCCTTCGTCACCGAGGTGATCCTCACCTTCGTCTTCGTCTTCGTGATCCTGGCCGTCACGAGACGGGCGGGCAATGCGACCGTGGCAGGGCTCGTCATCGGGCTCGCGCTCACGCTCGTCCACCTCATCGGGATCCCGGTCGACGGGACCTCGGTCAATCCTGCCCGGAGCCTCGGGCCGGCGCTGTTCGTCGGGGGGAGCGCGCTCAGTCAGCTATGGGTGTTCCTCGTTGCCCCGCTGGTCGGCGGGACGCTGTCGGCTCTGGTCGCGTTGGTGTTCTACCCGAAGGGGGAAGCTGAGGCTTCCGTCGAGCCGGCGTCCGAAGAACAGGTCCGCTGATCGGCTTGGCGTGGCGGCAGCGGTGAGCGGCGTGGAGCAGACCGCGGCCGTGCGGGTGTCGTCCGATCCAGGACGACACGAGGCGTGGGCGCGCCCGTGGTTCGCCGTCACCTCGTGCTGTGTGGTCGGTGGCGTCGCTCTGAGCGTCTACACCGCGGCGCACAACCACGCTGGCCACTTCCACACCCCCGTCGCCCGCGCCTTCAATACCTTCGCGTTCTTCACGGTCGACTCGAACCTGATCGTGGGGGTCACGACGCTGCTCCTTGCCCTCAAGCCACGCCGCACCTCTTCGTTCTTTGCCGCCTGCCGCCTCATGGGCGTCGTCGCCATCACGGTGACCGGTCTCGTCTACCACGTCGCCTTGGCGAGCCTGTTCGACCTGCAGGGGCTCGACCAGCTTGGCAACCAGCTCGTCCACACGGTCGTGCCGATCCTGAGCGTGGTCGGATGGCTCGTGTTCGGGCCGCGTCGGCTGACCTCGGGCAGGCTCGCCCTGTGGTCCCTCGTCTTTCCGGTCGCCTGGCTCGGCTTCACGCTGATCCGCGGCGCCGTCGTGCACTGGTACCCCTATCCCTTCATCGATGTCACCGCGCTCGGTTACGGCGGTGCGTTGCTCAACTGTGCCTGGGTCTCGCTGCTGTTGCTCGGACTGGCAGCGGGAGCGACTCGTCTCGACCGCCTTCTCGACCGAGGGGATCCGTGACCCGCGTGGACAGGGCCCGCCGTCGCTCCTGAGGGCATGTCGGGTAGCCGACGACGAGCGGGCACGCTCCGCTTCTGGCGGTCGCCAGCCGAGGGATGGACCCGAGCGCAGCGCGCATCGTGAGTGCCCTCCAGGGCCCAGGCCTCATCGACGCTCCCAAGGCAGTGCTCGGTGCCACTCCGCTGGCGGGGATGACCAGGCAACCCTGGGGCCTCGTCCCATGCCCTTCGAGGACCAGGGCCGTGTCCGCGTCTCACTGGGGCGCAATCCCCTCAGCCATCGCGGCTTGATGCCGGCTTCGAGCATGGACCTCCAGGTAGCCTGGGATCGTTCCGATGCCCGCCATTACCGATCTCGTCGGCCGGATCCTAGGGAAGCGATATCGCCTGCTTGCCGCCCTGGGTGCAGGTGCCTCTGCTCGGGTGTTCCTCGCCGAGGACGTCCTGCTCCGCCGCCGGGTCGCCATCAAGCTGTTGCAGCCCGGGCTCGGCAGCGACGAGGCCTTCCTCGAACGGTTCCGCTCCGAGGCTCGGGCGGTGGCCTCGCTCAACCACCCTCACGTCCTCCGGGTCTTCGACTGGGGCGAGGACGAGGACGAGCCGTTCCTCGTGCTCGAGTACCTCGGCGGGGGCAGCCTGCTCGACCTGCTGGCGCGCGGCGCTCGACTGAGCCCGGCGCAGGCCGCAGTCGTCGGGGGTCAGGCCGCGCGGGGCTTGGGATATGCCCACGCCCGAGGAGTGGTGCACCGAGACGTGAAGCCCGCGAACCTCCTCTTCGACGAGGAGGGGCGGGTTCGGGTGACCGACTTCGGCGTGGCGCGCGCCCTGGCAGAGTCGGCCTTGACGGAACCTGCTGGCACCTTGGTCGGGACAGCCCGATACGCGTCCCCCGAGCAGGCACGAGCAGAGCCGGTCGACGGCCGTTCAGACGTCTACTCCCTTGCGCTCGTGCTCTACGAAGCGGTCACGGGATCGGTTCCCTTCGCTGCGGACACCACGGTCGGGACGCTCATGGCGCGGGTCGGCCGGTCGCTTCCGCAGCATCCGGCCCTCGGTCCTCTCCAGGAGCTGCTCGCCAGGGCAGCCGCGCCCGAGGTCGCGGATCGGCTGGACGCCGCAGGGCTCGCCGGCGAGCTCGAGGCGCTGGCGGCCACGCTCCCCCCGCCTGAACCGTTGCCGCTCGCCCCGCCGGTCGGGATCGCCGGGCCCCGGACCGAGGGGTTCGTGCCGGCGCCTCCGGGCACCAAGAGCAGCGTGGCCGCGGTCGCGCCCACCACCACGCCGGTCGGTGCCGTATCGGCTGAGGGCACGTCGATCGCGACCGCACCGCTAGGGGCTGTGGGTCCCAGCGCACCAGGGATGCGCGACGCCCCGGTGTTGGGGACGGCCCCGGTGGCCGAGACCCGGGTGCCCCAACGCGTCGTGGCAGGTCCCGGCGAGCTCTTCGACGTCGAGGAGCTCGCCTCGAGCACCGGGACCGCCACCAACGCGGCAACGTCGCGACGGTGGCGGGCCTTGGTCGTGGCGATGATCATCGTCGCCTTGCTCTGCGCGGGCGTGGTGGCCGCATGGAAGGAGCAGCTGTTCACCCCCAGCCACCCGGTCCCGGCACTGCTCGGCCTGTCGGTGACCGAGGCCGAGCACGCGCTGGCCAAGGACCATTTCACGTTGGCCACCGGCCCTTCGGTCTTTTCCACGACCGTTGCGCCCCGGCACATCGTGAGCCAGCACCCGGGCCCGAGAATCGCAATGAAGCAGGGCGGGGTCGTCACCGTCGTGCTCTCCAAGGGCCCGCCCTTCGAGTCGTTCCAGAGCCTCGCCGGGCTCGATTGCGATGCGGCGGTCCGGGTTCTCGCTGAGGCCCATCTCAAAGGCGTCTGTCCGAGCCAGGCAGCCGCCTACAGCGATACGGTCCCGGCGGGTCAGGTCATCAACTGGTCCTGGGACAACAAGCTGAACGTCCAGCGTGCCCCGTATGGCTCGACCGTCATCATCGCGATCTCCCTCGGCCCGGCGATGACCACGATCCCCAGCTCGCTGGTCGGCGAGACCGCGTCCCAGGCGCAGGCCGCGTTGCAGCAGCTCGGCTTCACGGTGAGCCAGAGCTCGCAGAGCTCGACCACCATCGCGAGCGGTGACGTCATCACCACGTCTCCGGCTCCGGGCACCTCCGTGCGCACGGGTTCGACGGTCACCTTGATCGTGTCCTCTGGTCCTGCGCTGGTGAAGGTGCCCGATGTCACGGGCGAGACCGTGCAGCAGGCCACGACCGACCTGGAGAATGCCGGGTTCGTCGTGGGCGGTCCCTACGGGCCGAATCCGTCGAACAAGTCCAAGGTCGTGCTGACGACGCCGTCCGGGGGGGCGATGGCCCTCCAAGGCAGCACTGTCGACCTCTACGTCGCCTGAACCTGATGGGCCACGCCGACGATCACCCCGCTGCGGACGGAGCTCACACGAGGTCGCAGGCCTCCCAGCATTGCGATCTCTGCGAGGCCGCCCCGATCACCACCTGGTACCACGAGGACGCCGTGTGCTGGATCGCCGACTGCGAGATCTGCCAGGTTCCCATGGTGGTCTGGCGGAGCCATGGCGCCGAGCCGCCAGCAGACGCGCTCAGCCACATGCTCGACCGCCTGCGGGCGATCGCCGATGCTCGCTTCGGCGTCGATGGGTGGTTCCTCGACCGCGAGATGCGCCGCATCCCGGACCACTTCCACGCGCACGCCCGCGATCCTGATTGGTGGTCCCGCATCGCTGCTCGTTTCCTGCGGCCCTGAGGGCAGGGCATTCCCGAGGTGCGGCGAAGCGGCGTGCCCGTGTCTCCGATGCGTGCCCGATGTCACGTCGCTGCATTGGATCGAGCACGAGCCATGCGTCAAGGCGCCGAGTCTCGAAGCCGAGGGCGGCTCAGCCGATCAGCTGGGCGATCTCGCCGAGGACCGCATCGGCGAGGGCGAGCGGGCCACCGAAGATCGTTGCCTGGCTCACCGACGACCCCGTGGCGGCGAGGTAGGAGGCGACGGAGCTCGGAACCGGTCCGGAAGCAGGAACCAGGAGCAGTGGCAGCGATTCGTTACCCAGCATCGGTCCGGCGGTGAGGCCGTCGGAGGGATCGGTGTCGGCCGTGACGCCCACGGCTTTGGGGTGAGGGAAGAACGTCTCGGCAACCGCCGCGGAGGTGTCGTCGGCACTGGCTCCGTAGATGGCGGTCGCCGTGGGGTCCGCCCCCGCGGCGACCGTGGGCCCGCCAATCGCATACCGCTGGTCGTCGGGGTGCGCAGCCAGGTAGGCGGCGGTCTCCGGTGCCTGCGTGGATCCGTCGGTCAGCAGGATCGCCGACCCCGTCTCGATCGCTGCCGGAACCGCTGACATCGCGTCCGTGAAGGTGACGCCGGTGACCTCCATGACCGAGTGGGGATTGCCGAGGGCTTCAGCGATGTCCACCGCGGTGGCGTACTCGTCGGCACCGGCGATCCGCTCGGTGTGATAGCCCAACGCGTCCAGGGTCGCATCGATCTCGGGACTGAGCGCCTCGGGGCCGCCGAGGAGGTAGACCGTCCCGCCAGGAGGCAGGACGCGTTCGATCTCGGTCTCGACGCGCGGATCGAGCGAGGCGCTCAACGGCGTCCCGGGCGTGAGGAGCAACGGTGCGTGCAGCTTCGCGGCCAGCGGTCCTCCGGCAAGGGCATCGGAGAGGAAGTCCGATCGGGCGAGCACGACCGCGCCCGCCGAGAGCGGTGCGGGGTAGGAGGCTTGGGAGATCGCGATGGCCGTGCCGATCGCATCGGGTCCGGCGATCCGCGAGACGTTGGCCGTCGTCGGTGCAGGCCCGCTCCCGGCGCTCGAAGCGCTCCCGGCATTCGAGCCTGTCGTCGACCCCGCGCCTGGGGGGCTAGCTCCACCGCTCGTGGCACCGGCGGCGGAGGTGCCTGGTGAGGCTTGCCCGAAGGTCGTCTCGAACGCCGCCAAGGCGTTGGGGAAGTTGCCGTCGGTGATCGCGGTCTGCATGCTCGAGGTGTTGGCGTTGAAGTAGCCGGCCATCGTGACGTGGTTGGCGATCATCCAGTTGGCCAGGTTGGCCACGAAGGTGGGATCGTCCCCCAGCCCGTGCCCGTCGCTTCGGAACACCACCCCCCACTCGGGGATGACGATGGGCTTGGCGTGGGCCTGGGCGAAGGAGGCGAGCCACCCCAAGCCGTTGGGGTTGGTCACCATGTCGTGGAACACGCAGTTGGACTGGGCCGGGGTGGCCGAGTTGTTCGGGTCCCCCCCAGGGAAGCAGGCGGGGTCCCAGGACTGGTCGTAGAGGTCGAAGCCCACGGCGTCGACATAGCCATCCCCGGGATAGGCATCGGCCAGGCTCCAGGTGTTGGCCTGGAGCCCTGCGGGGTTCCACACGAAGCGGAAGTCGGCGCCGGGCACCGAGCGCATCGCCGTCACGATGTTGCGCCAGTAGGCGGCGAAGTTCGCCGCATCGGTGGCGTTCCTCACCGCCCACGGCGTCCAGGTCCCGTCGAACTCCCAGCCCAGGCGCAGCGCCGCGTTGGCGAGGCCGGCGGCCACCAGGGTCTGGGCCAAGGTGACGAAGACGGCGTCGTAGTCCCCGGCCGCCCCGCCGGCCAGGGTCCCAACCGGGGTGCCGGCCTCGGTGGGGATCATGGGCACCCCCAGCATGAGCTGGTCACCGCTTTTGGCCCAGGCGGAGGTGAGCCAGTCCAGGCTCCCGCCCGCGCCGTCCATCCCGCTCCATCCGGCGTTCTGGCTGAGGTAGTCGATCCCGACGCTGACCGTGGTGCCGGTCGTCGTCGCGAAGCTGCTCACCCCGGCCACGTTCGCCGGCCCGGCATAGACACCGAGGGCGATGGCGGCGGTCCCAGCAGCCGCGCCCGGCGCGACGGCGGCACCGCTCGTCGCGGTGGCAAGGACCACGACCGTCACCGCGAGGCAGAGACGACGGGATGTGCGGCCACGGAGAACCCACGACCCGATCCGCCCTCGATCCGACACTTGACGCCTCCCAGCTGACTCACCTGAGTCGTCGGGATGCGCCGATGCTCCGGTGCCTTGCCTCAGGACCGATTCGGCAGCCCGGCTGGCTCAGGGAGCCCCGTGGCTTTGCGCCCCCGCCTCGCAGCGGGTTTGCCTTTTCGTCGGCGCCTCCAGCGGCACCGAGTGCAAGGACCGTAGTCGCTCGCTCGCGGCGATACAAGGATTTGCGTGTCATCATGGAGCCGTGTCTTTGGGTCGTGACCCTTCGGTCAGACCGTGCGGTTGCGGCCCGCCAGCGCGGCCAGCCAGCGGCGATGGCGTCGAGATCACCGCCGAGGAGGATCGAACCGGGTCGCGAGGAGATCGGTCTCCACCGCTTGTGTCCGTGGTCATCCCGACCATCGGCAGGCCCTCGCTGGTTGCTGCCGTGCGCTCGGCGCTCGCGCAGTCCTGGGAGGACATCGAGGTCATCGTCAGCATCGATGGCGACCACACGCTCGTCGACGGCCTCGAGCTCCCTTCCGATCGCCGGTTGCGGGTGATCGCCAGCGGTGAGCGCGTCGGCTGCCAAGCAGCACGCGCTGCAGGGGTTGCGGCGAGCTCGGGGGCGTTCGTCTCGCTTCTCGACGACGACGACGTGTGGCTCCCGAACAAGGTGAAGACCCAGATGCGGCTCGCCCTGGCGCACCTCGGCTCTGGCGCACGCCACGTCCTGGTCGGGTGCCGGATGGCCTGGGTGCGACCGGGTGGCCACCTCGTTCGCGTCTCCCCGCGCCGGTTGCCCGCGTTAGGCGAGCCGCTCGCAGAGTACCTGTTCGTCCGCCACCAGGTCCGTCCCGATCAGACGGGGATCGGGGCGCCGATGCTGCTCTTTGACCGTGGGCTCGCCGAGCGCGTCCCGCTGGGCGAGAGCCGTGCGATCCACAACGACTGGAACTGGGTCCTCGAGGTTGACCGCTCAGGTGAGGTCACGATCGACTTCTGTCCCGAGGTGCTGGCGCGCTGCACGCAGAACCGGCGGGGATCCCTGTCGTCTTCGGCAAGCTGGTCGGCGAGCCTTGAATGGTTCACGAGCCAGACGAAGCACCTCACGCCACGCCAGTTCGCAGATGCCGTCCTCTGCCACAGCGCTCCGTTGGCCATCAAGCAGAACGACTGGGAGGCGGTCGGGCGGCTCTTCGTCGTTGCGCTGCGCCGGGGGCGACCCGGGTTCCCGGCGCTGGCGTTCATCGGCTTGCTCTGCGTGAGGGCCCTGTTGCGAATGCCGATCAGCGGAGTCGCACGCAGGTCCGAAACGTGATGCCACCACGCCCTGTCCGCAGCGCCGCCACAACGGCGCCCCCTGCCGACAGGGTGCCTCGATGGATCGCACGCCCTGCCGCCGAGGTCAAGACCACCTTCGAAGGCCCGCTGGTCCGCAACGCGGCCTCCCTGTACGGATCGACCATCGTGACCAGCGTGCTCGGTTTCGTCTACTGGCTGGTCGCCGCGAGGATGGCTTCGACGCGAGCCGTCGGCGTTGCCTCGGCGATCCAGTCGGCTGCACAGTTGCTGGCGATCTTCTGCGTGCTCGGGTTGAGCACGCTCCTCATCAGCGAGCTCTCCGCCGAGCGGGCCAACGGCCGGAGCCTCATGCTCACGGCTGCTGCCGGGGTGAGCATGGTGACCGTCGTCATCTCGGCGATGGTGGGGGCCGGACTCCAGAGGCTTTCCCCGCTCATCCGCGAGCACGGGATCGCAGCGCTCGACGTCCCGCTGTTCATCGTGTTGAGCACCCTCACGACGGTGCTGCTCCTGCTCGACGATGCATGCGTCGGATTGCTGCGCGGCGATCTGCAGCTCAGGCGCAACACCGTGTTCGCGCTCACCAAGCTGGCGATCCTCCCCATCCTCGTCGCGCTCTGGGCAAGCCGTCTGGGCTCCGAGCTGGTCCTGGCGTGGACGGTGGGCCTCGCAGTGTCGCTCGTGACCGTCTCGATCCAGCTCCGGCGGTTGACCGACGGGCAACCGTCGCGCCTGGAGTTCAAGAGGCTGCTCGCGAAGCGGCGGCTCATCGCTGCACATCACTGGCTGAACGTATCGGTGCAGGCTCCGCGCCTTGCCCTTCCCATTCTCGTGGCAACGATCGTGAGCGCGCAGAGGAACGCGTCGTACACGGCTGCGATGCTCGTGATCGGATTCGTCAACATCATTCCTGCACACCTGTCGACGGTCATGTTCGCCCTGTCCCCTGACGACGAGCGCGCGCTGCGGCGGGAGGTGCGCAAATCGATGCGGATCTGCCTGCCCTTGGCGGGGCTGTCCGCTGCGGGATTCCTCTTGCTGTCCCGGTACATCCTGGACATCTTCGGGCCCGGGTATCAGCGCGCGACCCATGCGCTCGTGCTTCTCGGGTTCACGACCCTTCCGGTGGCGATCAAGTCGCAGTACATCGCGATCTCTCGAGTTCGAGGCAGGATGGGTCGCGCCGGCGTTCGCATGCTCCTCGGGGCGTGCTGCGAGGTTGGCTTCGCCGCGCTGGGTGGCACGCGGTGGGGGGTGAACGGGGTCGCCGCTGGCTACTTGAGCGCGTACGTGATCGAGGCGGCGCTCTTCGGGCCGACCGTGCTCGGTGTGGTTCGCGCCAAGGTCGCTGGGCCGACCCAGCCGCAGCACCTGCGATGAGCGTCTCGGAACGTCCTGGGGTGGTGCGCCTGGTAGGGCGGATGGACTTGCGCGCCCCTGCCCGGGTTGTCGACGTCGACCTCGTCCGCACGGATCCTGCGACGCCGATCGACGTCGCACCCTACAAGAGCCTGTGGTGCCTTTCCCGGCGGGCGGGCGTTCCCCACGGGATCTCCTTCTGGGACGTGGAGCACCGACAGCAGGTCACCGTTGGCGAGATCTCTTCGGGCCTCGCCGAGGGCGCTGATCGGACGGGCGCGGACCCGTTCACCGCGGTGCCGCCACGGTCGTCGTCGATCACGGTCGTGATCTGCACCTTCGACCGTCCCTTGGGCCTGCGCCGCCTGCTGGAAAGCCTGCACCGCCAGTCCGACCCCGATTTCTCGATCCTCGTCGTCGACAACGCACCACGTGGGCCAGGCGCGGCGGGCGTCCTCGAGGAGCTGGGCCTTGCCCGGTGTCGTCTTGTCGTCGAGCCCCGTCGCGGACTCTCTCGTGCTCGCAACCGCGCGTTGGGTGCGGTCGAGACGGATTTGGTGGCCTGGATCGATGACGACGAAGTTGCCGACATCGACTGGGTGCGCGGGATCAAGGCTGGCTTCTCGCACCCATGCCACCCGGCGGCGGTGTGCGGCCTCATGCTCCCTGCCGAGCTCGAGTCCGAAGCCCAGGTGCGCTTCGAGCAGTACGGGGGCTTCAACAAGGGCCGGAGCATCTCGCCGGAGATCCTGGTGGCGGGATCTGCGCAGGCTCCCCGGCCGCTCTATCCGCTGCCGGCGATCGGCTCAGGCGGGAACATGGCCTTCGAGGTCGAAACGCTGCGCTCGGTCGGAGGCTTCGACCCATGCCTGGGAGCGGGGACGAGCACCCATGGCGGGGAGGAGACACGGACCTTCGCCGTGCTCCTCCGATCAGGGCACACCGTGCTGCACTGGCCGGCAGCGATCACCTGGCACTTCCACCGGCGCGAGATGGCGGCCCTGCGGCGCCAGTTCTTCGGCTACAGCGCGGGGCTCACTGCCTTCTACGCCAGCATGGTGGCTTCGGAGCCTCGCGTCGCCGGCGAGCTCGTTCGAATCCTGGCGTCCAAGCTGGCCGAGGGGACCGTGCGGGCGCCGCGTTCGGGGACCTTCGGGGTCACGGAACTCCCCGCGGACTTCCCGACCGCCTTGCTCAGGGCACGCACGCGGGGTCTTGTGGAGGGAGCGCTGCGCTATGGGTACGAGCGGCTCAAGAACCGCATCGGCTTCGCCGGCTGTTCGACTACCCTTTGACCGGCCCAGGCGCATGCCCGCCTGACGCGCTGCGGGCGGACGATCACGACGCCAGCGCGGCGAAGTGGACCGATGCCAGCGCCTGCGTGGGGTCCGTGGCAAGCGAGACGGTCCCGGCGAGCTCGTCGCGACTCGACCGAGGTACCGCCTGGGTCCAGGACCTGCCCTCGGCCAGGTGCACCCGCCAGGTGCGTAGCGCCTTGCCGGACCGGGTGACGACGACGAGGAAGGTCGCGGGTCTCCCTTCGTCGTTGCGGATGCCGAGCTGCACCCTGGTTGCAAAGGCCCCCGCGTCGAATGGGCGGGGAATCATCCACAGCTGGACGAAGTGCTCGGATGCGCTTCGTGAGCTGCTCACCTGAGAGAGCCCGAGCGCGCCCGCCACGAGGAGCGCGGCACAAGCGAGGAGCACCGCGCTGCGTGGGGAAACGGCTCGGCGTCCGGCACCGGCGACCCCAGGGGGCTGGGGTGACGTGATCCGGGCCGTTCGCACCCAGGCGGCCGCGGAGGCGGCGATGGCCACGGTCCCGAGGAACAGGCACCAGCTCAGTCGAGTGAGCCCTCCCGCGAGGTTGAGGAACAGCCCTCCGGCGATCGAGATGCCGATGCTCGAGAGCGCGCACCAGAACCACCGATGCGCGCCTTCAAGGCGCGCTGAAGACGGGTCGACGGCAGTCACCAGCGCAACCCCGGGGAGGACCAGGACGAGCAGGAGCGCTGCGATGACGTCGAGGGCTCGCAGTGGTGTCGCCGAGGCACCGAGCGCCACGGCGGTGGCGATCACGAGACCGACGATCGACCGCCGGGGCCCGATCATCTCCCTCCTGAACGTGTCGTGGCCTGATCGGCGATCTGCCTGACGTCGTACACGCTGATCGTGCCGTCGTCGAAGATCCGGCTCACCGCAGGGATCCGGTTGAATTTCGCCAGGTTGGCGCTCTGGATCGGCGTCTTGTACCTGCCCGCTCGTGGATCGGGCAGGAAGTAATAGCCGTCGGCCGGAAGCTGTTGGGAGATCCGCTTGTCGACGATGACGAAGGAAATGTGCTTCTGCTCGATGAGGCGCACGTCTCGAGGCGTGAACCGGCGCTGGAGGAAGAGCGACGCCACCCCTCCGACGTTGACCTGGTGTCCGAGCCCGGCGACCATCGCCGCGGTGATGAAGTCCGAGACGACGCCGTTCGCAGGCGTGAAGTTGCGGCGAACGAAGGCCGAGAGCGCGAGGTTGTGCTCGTCGACAGAGCGTTCCCATGCGCCGACGAGGAAGGGCCCCGGGAGCCGAGCGTAAGAGGCGGGCCATCCTCCCGCGACGCCGCCTGCGGCGAGCGCCACTGCAGCGCCGAGGACCATCGACCGCGCCCCGGCACCGTGCAGGCGCGCTCGTCGCGACGGGGGGTGCTCGACCCCGGGCCGTGGGAACCGCAGTGCAGCGGCGATCGTCAACCCGATGGGCAGGAGTGCGTACGAGGAGAGCCGAGCGGCGATCTCACTCCCGTTGCGCAGGAACAACCGGATGGCGATCTCGACGAAGAGCGCCAGTGACGCCACGGCGCTCGCCAGCATGAGCGCCCTGTGCTTCTCGTTGCGGTTCCGGAACGCCTGGACGATCCCGAAGATCACCAGCGCGACGAGGACGAGCTGGCCGAAGAGCTCGAGGACGGTGTCGGCGACGGGGGTCGCGTACGACCCGCTCCCCTTCGTGGGTCCACGGAAGAGGTTCTCCGGGTTGAGCGCCGAGAACACGTGCTGGAGCTGCGGAACGATGTACGCGGCCGTGTCGGTTGCGATGCCGAGGTCCCATGCAAGGGTCATGGCGACGGTGGCAGCGAGGACTGCGACGAGATGGCGCCGATGGCGACGCGCGCCGGGCACGACCAGCGCTGCGACGACGAAGCACACGAGCAAACCGATCAGCGCGTAGCTCGTCACGTGATGACTGACCACGGTGATGAATGCCGCCAGGATCGCTGCCACGGACCAGCTGGTCGCGCTCTTCGTGTCGGGGGCCTTCACCACCTTGACGACGGCGAGAAGGCTGGCGACGAGGAAGGGGAGCGCGATGACTTCGTAGATGAAGTAGGAGTCGAAGAACTGGAAGTGCGGGCCGGTGGCATAGATGACGACGGCAAGCCCTCCGGCGCGCGGGCGTCCGGTGACCTCGTCGACGAGGGAGTACAGGGCTGCTCCCAGCAGGACGTGGGCAACGCCGGCGATGACCGTTCCCGAGGCGTCGATCGAAAGATGGGAGAGCGAGGCAAGGGCCGTCGTGACGATCTCGAGACCGGGGTACTGCGCGCTCACCGGCAAGAGCGTGTTCGCATGGAAGAGGTGATGGGTCGTGAGGATCGACTGAGCCGTTTGCACATGGGCAAACTCGTCGAGAAAGTCGAATTGGAGCGGTCGGTAGCACTCGAGCACCGCATAGGTCGCAACCGGTACCGCGAGGGCGATGCCGAGCCCCTCCGAACGCGTCACTGGACGACGAGCGACGAGCATCGCGGCCGGTACGAGGTACAGGGTGATCTGGCCTATCCAAAAGAGCGCTCCGGCACCGGGATCCTTCGATCGTGCCATCGCATCGGCGATGGCGACGACGAGCACGCCGAAGGCCATCCCCAACGCGACCCAGGGCAGACGGCCGAGACGGTCCGATTGCAGTGAGTCACGACGATCGATCACGGCCAAGCGCGGGTGCTCAGGAGATCGTCGGAGCGGTCGAACCCGACACCGGGTCGCCCATGAAGATGCCGTGAGGGATCAGGGCATTGTACCGGAACGGGTAGATGAGCCATCGGGACCGACGATCTGCAATGAATGCAATGAAGTTGTCGAACCGGCGATCGGTTCCGATCGTGCCGCGGTCGCCGATCGCGTCAGCCGCCATCACGGCGCGTGTCGTCGAAGTGACACGCCGATTGACGGCACAGTCGCACGAGCCTTCGGCCACCGTATGTCGAGAGCCGCCGAAGTCCGCTTCGAAGACCGCGGCAGCCTCGGGAAAGCGGCCGTCGAGGATCGCACTCTGGTCGCCGAGATCGTCGTGGTCCCAGTAGATCGCGAACGCGACGTGGTTCTCGGTCATCCAGTGATACGTGTTGCTCATGAAGATGGGGTCGTCCCCAAGCCCGTGCCCGTCGTGGCGGATGGCGACGCCCCACTCAGGTATGGCGATCGGCTTGTGATGGGAGCGCGCGAAGGAGACGAGCCAGTCGAGCCCATCGGGCTGGGATCGCATCTCGTTGAACACGCAGTTCGACTCGGTGGCGGTCGCGGCATTGTCCGGATTGCCCCCCGGGAGGCAGCTCGAGTCCCATGACCAGTCGTAGAGGTCGAAACCCACGGCGTCGACATCGGCGTTGCCGGGGTACGCCGTGGCCAGCTTCCAGGTAATGGCCTGGAAACCGGCTGGGTTCCAGACGAAACGGAAGTCGGCGCCGGGCACCGAGCGCATCGCCGTCACGATGTTGCGCCAGTAGGCGGCAAAGTTCGCCGCATCGGTGGCGTTCGTCACGGCCCACGGGGTCCAGGTCCCGTCGAATTCGGGACCCAATCGCAGGTAGGCACTGCCCAAGCCCCCGGACACCAGGGTCTGGGCCAACGTGACGAAGGCGGCGTCGTAGTCGCCCGCAGCCCCGCCGGCCAGGGTGCCGAGCGGGGTGCCCGAAGCGTCGGTGGGGATCATGGGCACCCCGAGGAACACGGTGTCGCCGGTGCCCGCCCACGCCGAGGTGAGCCAGCGGAGGCTCCCGCCTTGGCCGTCCAATCCGCTCCACCCTGCGTTCTGGGGCAAGAAGTCCGAGGCGACGGTGATGCGGGCACCGGTGGCTTGTGCGAAACGGTTCACGCCCAGCACGTTGGCGGGCCCTGCGTAGACGCCGAGGTTCATCGTGGACGGGGCCAGGCCGTTCCTCGTGCGCTCGTTGTGGGAGAGGTCGGCGGTGCTTCGGCCTGTCGTGGCGAGGAACGCCCCTTGACGGTTCCACGTCAGGCAATCGTTCGCGGTCGTCGATCCGGGGCCGAGGCGGAGGCCGGCGCCGTCCTTGGTGCCACGGACCGTGTCGTTCTCGATCACCCAGTGGGCGCCACCGTCGGCGTTCACCGCTGCACGGCCGGGGCTTGCGGTGAAGTTCTCGATCGTCAGGTACCGGATGGTGACGTCGTGGGCCCGGTGCGTGAACGCGAAGGTGTCGACATCGGTGCCGTCGATGATGGCCCCAGGGCCGCCGAGGTAGCTGTCCCCGGTCGACGGGGCGATGTGGCTGGAGGGCGAGAGCCCCAGCAGATGGACGCCCGGGGCAAACCAGTAGGTGGTGTGCGGGCGGTCCAGGCGTCTCGAGCGGTCATCACCGGGGGGGACGACCACGCTCCCCGGCGGGGGCGATCTCGGTCCGACGAGCACCGAAGCGTTGCCGCAGACCCTCGGTTGAAGATCGCGACCGCCAGCACGCACGGTCACCGGCGGGCTCCTCCCGGGACCGGCCGACGTCGTGCCAGCGGAGAGGAGCTCGAAAACGACCACCACCGCCAGCACGAGCAGGTGCCTCGCCGAGTACAGGACCGACCGCCGCATCGCTCAACTGCGGGTCATCCCGAACGCACGAGGGTGTTCGCTGGGCCAGCCCGTCGTCCTCGTGCGATCCCGGATCGAATGACCAACCCTAGCGTGGGGCTCGAGACGAGAACGGTCAAGGGCTCCGAGGCCCATCCGGCGGACTGCCTGACCCCTCGGCCGCAGCTTCGCAGCGCTCGAGGGGTCCGCGGATCCTCATGCTCGGACACCGAGATGCGGGGTGGGCGGGCGGAGCTTCTGGCGGAGACGGTCGGCGAGCCGAACGGCGAAGGCGACGATCATCAAGGTCGAGTTGGCCTGGCTCGAGGTGACGAAGGTCGCACTGCTCACCACGTAGACGTTCTGCACACCGTGAACGGCGAGGTCTCGGTCGACGACGCCGCTGTCGGGTGAGGCTGACATCCGAGCGGTGCCGATCTGGTGGAATCCTCCGCCGAGGCACCGATCGACCGACTCGTAGGGATCGGGACCGTGGTACTCGAGCCGGCCGACCCCCGCTGCTCGTAGCCAGGCGTCCCAGAGTCGATGGGCCCTGACCACCCCGTCGACATCGGCCGACGAGAACCGCAGGTCGATGTCGAGCTTGGGTCGACCGAGTGCGTCGGTGTTCGGGGAGAGGGAAACCGAGCTCGCAGGGTTGGGGAGGTGCTCGCCGTGGAACTGCAAGGGGTAGCGGTTCTCCCTGTTGTAGACGAAGAACCCCGGGGCACGTCGCTCGTGTCGGAGGAACCGATCGGTGCCGAAGCGGAGGAGGAAGTGTCCGGTGGACACGGGGGAGCGGATGACGTTGCGCAGGTGGGACACCGATGGACTCCTCGTGGCACCCCCATACGGAGCACCGGGGACCCGCTCTCCGGTCAACGAGCGGCGCTGTGCATCCGGGGCGAAGCGATGCCCGAGCGGTGAGCGCAGGGCGAGGTAGACGAACGAGAGCGGCCCACTGCGGTGGGCCGAGTCGCTCAGCTCGGGGTTGGTGAGCCAAGCGACGATGTTCGGCACCTCGTGACGGCGTTGGAAGGCGGCCGTGAAAGCGAACCTTCGCCGAACGTAGGTCCCGTCGACGTCTCGCTCGTATCCGTAGATCGTCTGGCGAGGATGGGTGAAGAACCGCACGCTAGCGATGACCCCTTCAGCATGCGCCATGTACCAGCGGCCGAGATGCCCCGAGTGGTTCCCGAGCTGTTGCCCGCCAGGCCCTTTTGAGGTCATGAGCAACCGAGTGCTCTCGAGGCCCCCCGCTGCGATGACGAATGTTCGGGCTCTGACGACGACGGGCCTCCCGGTCATCGTGCGGGCTCGGAGGAGCTCAGCGCGACCCGATTCGGCGGCGCAGACGATCTCGGTGCACGTGGCGCCGGTGACGACCCGGACGAACCTCGACCCTTGCAGCTCCTTGTGATAGCGCTTGGCGAAATTGGTCGGCAGTGACCACCGCTCGAGCGTCGAGGTCGTGATGTCACCATCGGCGAGACCGGGGAGCAACGTCGGAGCGAGATGGTCGATGTTCGAAGCACTGAAGACCGGACGGCCGCAGACGAGCCAATCGCAGGCTCGCGGGACGTACCTGCTGATGGCCTCGTAACCGATCGGCCACGAGCTCGAGGAGACGAACGAGCGCTGCTCGAAGTCCACCGGGTCATAGGGGACGCAGCGTCCACCCCAGATGACCGACGCACCGCCCACCTGACGACGGACTGCCAGCGTCATCGTGGCATGCCGAGCGGGATCCCATCGATCGGCCTCGGAGAGCGCCTGGAGGGTCGGGTCGTAGCCCGCCAGGCCACTTTCGATCACCACGACGGGGATCCCATGGCGTGCCAGCTCGAGCGCCGTCACGATGCCCGCCGGCCCTGCCCCGACGATGGCGATCTCTGCGTCGATCGTCGCCTCGGCTCCGGTGCTGCTGAGCTGCTCGATCACGATGCGACCCCCGGCACCGGGAGGGCCTCTTTCACCGCGAGTGCCAGCTCACGCAGGGCCTGGTGGCGTTCCGGGCTCATGGCGCCGTCGGAGACGACCCCTGCTGCGAGACGCACCCGATCCGTTCGCGTGCTGCTGAAGAGCACGGGTCCGGTCTGGTTCCGCCGGAGCGCGTCGGCCAGCAGCAACGTCGGCAGGCTCCGCGGGTCGTCGAGGTCCGCCGCCAGCCGGTCGCTCCAGCGGTCGCGTTCGGCAGGGAAGCTCGCGAAGTACTGCTGGAGCAACGGAATGGCGCGACCCAGTGCTCCGTAGGTGATGCGCGCAACGCCTGATGGCAGCGAGGACGGTGCGTCGAAGATGTCGCTGCGAACCTGGACGACTGCGGCTCCGATGTCGGCGATTCCTCGGGACGTCTCCCCCGGCGTTCCCGCGATGCCCCAGGAGCGGATCCGCCCGGCGTCCCGCTGGGCCTCCAAGAAGTCGACGAGCGCGTCCGCACCGGCCACGAGTCCTTCCGGCGGGTCGTGCAGGAGGAAGATGTCGATGTAGTCCGTCCGAAGCGCCCGGAGGCTGCGCTCGAGGCTTCGCTTCGCCTCCTCGGCCCCAAAGCCCGACGAGGCGTAGAGCACGCGCCCGGCCAAGCCCGCGCCTGGCCCCCCGCCCGCCACCTCCATGTGCCTGCTGAGCCGCGGATGGCGCACGAGGAGCGACCGCAAGGGGCGTTGTCCCTTGGCGATCGCCCGACCGACCACGCGGACCGCGATCCCGAACTTCGTGGCAATCGTGATGGTCTCGCGATGGTGGTGCATCACCGCACCGAAGAGTGGTTCTGCCTCACCGAGCCCGTACATCGGGGCGAGATCGAAGTGGCGGATCCCGTACTCGTATGCCGACTCCAGCACCGCACGCCGATCACCGGGACATGCGAGGCGGAAGAGGCGTGCGCACCCGAAACCGATCGGCGTGGTGCGGAGCGCTGTGCCGGCAAGTCGCAGCGTCCGGAGCGCTTCCACCGTTCAGCCTGTCCGAAGGCCGCGGTCGCGTGCGTGGAGCACGAGTCCGGTCGGTTCGTGGCGACGATGCGGATGCGCTCGATCTGTGGTCGCATGGCGTGCTCGGCGGCTCAGTCTCCCCGAGAGATAGCCCGCCGTCGTCGTGGCCAGACCCGCGAGGATCATCGCCGCGCAACGGAGGCTCCCGAACCGGCCGGTAAGGACCTGCCCGAGGCACCGGCGAAGCCCGGCCGGGAGGGCGGTCATGACGTACGTCCGTTCCGTGGCAAGCGCACGCTCGGGTCCGACGCGGAGCGCCACGATGGCCTTGGACTGCCCTTCGCCGTAGCAGCGGCGCAGGAAGTAGCGGACTCGCGTGCGCGCGACGTCGAGATGGTGGGTCGTGCGCGCGGCCGGAACGTAGAGCAAGATCCCGCTCGGATGCTGCGCGTGCAGACGAATGGACAGCTCCGTTTCCTCGCAGCCCAGCGCGTTCCTGCGCACGAGCCCCATGGTCTCGTCGAACCCCCCGAGGTCTTCGATCACTGCGCGACGAAACGCCATCGGTCCCCAGAGATTGCGGACCGGTGCAGGATCTTGCGGCATGCCGCGGTAGGTGCACCCGACGACCCAGTCGAACTCGGGAGGGAACCATGTCGGCCGACCGTTCGGCCAGTTCGGCACCACTCGTCCTGTCGTGCCGAGAACCGATCGGTCCTCGTAGGGCCGAAGGAGCTCCAAGAGCCAACGCTCGTCAGCGGTGGTGTCGTCGTCGAGGAACGCGACGACCTCTCCTCGTGCGTGCGCGATGCCGCAGTTGCGCGCACCGGAGGCGCCGCGCTGGCGATCGTTCGCGATGACCGAGATCTGCGGAAAGAGCTCTCGAGCCCGCTCGAGCAACGCGCCATTGTGGTCGATGACCAGCAGCGTCTCGTCTGGTTGTCGAACCTGTGCCTCGAGGGATCGCAGACAGGTCTGGAGGAGGTCAAGGCGCTCCGTCGAGTAGCTGCAGACGACGACGGTCACCCGCGGTGGGACACGGGGAGAGCGATGAGGAAGCGAGGGGGAAAGACGCATGAGAAGCCTCAGGGATCCGGAGACAACGCCACCCTAGAGGGAGGTGAACGCCGGGTCAACAGCCGATACTGTTCGTCTGCAGTGCTTGTGGCGGCGAATGTCGATCGCACCGCTGGTGACGACAGCCAGAGAACCACGGCTGATCCTGTCGATATTGGAGCAATGGCGGGGCGGTGAATTCGAAGCTCGATCGTCACCGTTGGAAGCTCGGGCTCTGTGGGACCGCCGTTGTGAGCGTGATCGCGCTCGGAATCGCAACGGCGAGCATGGTCTTGACCGCGACGCGTCGTGCGCTCGCCGCACCAGTGGTGATCACGCGGTCAGGTTCCTTCGTCGTTCCCCGGTCAGGTTGGTACCTGATTCGCGCGGTCGGTGCGGGCGGTGGTGGTGGCGGCGCTGGATCCGCCACAGTGTCGGGCGGGACAAGGAGTCAAACGGGCGGTGGAGGCGGCGGCGGAGGAGGGGTGACCGAAGACGTTCGATCGCTCGCCGCTGGGACGGTGCTCAGGATCAAGATCGGACGCCCCGGAGCCGGGGGTGTCGGTGGAGCCCCGAACGGCCATCCCGGCACCAGTGGCGGTACCGGAGGGAACACCGTCGTGACGGGAGGCGGCGCCACGCTCGTGGCTCAAGGTGGGAGCGGCGGCGCAGCCTCGCGAGGCAACTCCGACGTCGGTGCGAACGGTGGCGGTGCGGGGAATGCCGGTGGCGGGCAAGTGGTGCCGCAGGTTGCCGCAGGGGTCGGGGGTTACTCGACGGCTTCGGGTGGTGCTCCTGGAGGCAATGCAGAAGGCTTTGGGGGCGCTGGTGGGTGCGCCGGGGGAGCGGCGACCGCGACCAATGGGGCGGTGTCGGAGCTCCGACCAACGATGGCTCCTCGAACGGCGGCGCGTTCCTGACGGCAGGAGGTGCGAAGGGGAGTTCGGGCCAGTCGGCATCGGCTCCGAAGCGGCCTGGCGACGGTGGCTTTGGAGGCGGGGGAGGGGCACCGGGGGGCGCGGGAGGGAGCGGCTCGTCGGGTGTTGCCGGGGTCGTGATGATCCAGCAGGTTGCATGAACCGCCTGCTCCCAGCGCATTGCGTCAGCGCATTGCGTCAGGGGTTTTCCGGCTGTCCCCTCACCAATCGCTCTCGAACGCCGCCAAGGCGTTGGGGAAGTTGCCGTCGGTGATCGCGGTCTGCATGCTCGAGGTGTTGGCGTTGAAGTAGCCGGCCATCGTGACGTGGTTGGCGATCATCCAGTTGGCCAGGTTGGCCACGAAGGTGGGATCGTCCCCCAGCCCGTGCCCGTCGCTTCGGAACACCACCCCCCACTCGGGGATGACGATGGGCTTGGCGTGGGCCTGGGCGAAGGAGGCGAGCCACCCCAAGCCGTTGGGGTTGGTCACCATGTCGTGGAACACGCAGTTGGACTGGGCCGGGGTGGCCGAGTTGTTCGGGTCCCCCCCAGGGAAGCAGGCGGGGTCCCAGGACTGGTCGTAGAGGTCGAAGCCCACGGCGTCGACATAGCCATCCCCGGGATAGGCATCGGCCAGGCTCCAGGTGTTGGCCTGGAGCCCTGCGGGGTTCCACACGAAGCGGAAGTCGGCGCCGGGCACCGAGCGCATCGCCGTCACGATGTTGCGCCAGTAGGCGGCGAAGTTCGCCGCATCGGTGGCGTTCCTCACCGCCCACGGCGTCCAGGTCCCGTCGAACTCCCAGCCCAGGCGCAGCGCCGCGTTGGCGAGGCCGGCGGCCACCAGGGTCTGGGCCAAGGTGACGAAGACGGCGTCGTAGTCCCCGGCCGCCCCGCCGGCCAGGGTCCCAACCGGGGTGCCGGCCTCGGTGGGGATCATGGGCACCCCCAGCATGAGCTGGTCACCGCTTTTGGCCCAGGCGGAGGTGAGCCAGTCCAGGCTCCCGCCCGCGCCGTCCATCCCGCTCCATCCGGCGTCCTGGCTGAGGTAGTCGATCCCGACGCTGACCGTGGTGCCGGTCGTCGTCGCGAAGCTGCTCACCCCGGCCACGTTCGCCGGCCCAGCATAGACACCGAGGGCGATGGCGGCGGTCCCAGGGCGAGGGCTCGGAGCCGGCACGGTCGTGGTCGTCGTGGAAGTGGTCGTCGTCGTCGATGATTTCCCACCCCATCGGGCGCCCTTCGCTGCAGCGAAGGGCGGGAGGAAGACCCCGAGCACGAGGCCAAGGAGCACGATCACCGAGGCCACGGATGCGACCCGCGACCGCACTGTTGGTGGAGGGAAACCGCTCTGACCCGACATGGTTGGCCTTCCCTCCCCCATCCCCGAGGAGCCGAAGATCCTGACGAATCAGTGCCTTTGTGGCTACGCCCGGTTCGGCAGCCCGGCTGGCTCAGGGAGCCCCGTGGCGTTGCGTCCCCGCTTCGCAGCGGGTTTGCCCTTTCGTCGGCGCCGGTGGCGGCACCGATCGGGGCCGCAAGCTACTCGATTGGCGGCCTGAGGACAAGCATCATGTGCGTCGTGCCGTCGGCCCTCGTGGATGCAAAAGGGCGAAGGGGTGACAGCAGCGCTGTTAGCCAGCCTTGCCCAGTGGTGGGGTCCATGCACGAGCGTCCTGGTGGCGGTGCCGACCGTCCTCGTCCCGGTGGTCCTGCACGTCTCGTCCCCCCGGGAGCACCCCGAGGGCGTCTCCTGCTGGCGGTCGTGGGCGTCGCCACTCGGTCAGGATCGACCGCAGGACCCGGAAGCCGTCGCGCAAGACCCGCAAGTTGCTCGACCCGTTGATCCGCTTCGACTCATGACTGGGAACCTCGATGATCCGAAGACCCGCACGTGCGGCGCGGATGTTCATGCACGTTTCGACCTCGAACCCTGAACCGAGCCGCGTGCTCGGATGGAGCCCTGAGGTGGGCTGGGGGTTGCGGCCGAAGCCGAGCCTGTCGACGTGGGCGTGCCAGAAGGCATTGAAGCCGTAGCAAAGGTCCGTGTACCTCGTGCCGTAGAGAACGTTCACCAACGTTCGCAACATGAAGTTGCCGAGCCTTCGGAAAGCGGTGAGGTCGTCGCTTCTTCCCCAGTCGATGACCCGCGAGCCCTTCGCGTAGTCGGATCCGGTCTCGAGGAGCGCGGTGACCATGGCAGGGATCTCCGACGGGTCCATGGACCCGTCGGCATCGATCGTCACGATGATGTCTCCGGAAGCCGCGCAAAACCCACATTCCAGCGCGTCCCCCTTCCCCCGACCGGTCTGGGTGACGATGGTCACGCCAGGGCAGAGCGAACGGGCGACTTCGATCGTGCCATCGGTCGAATTCCCGTCGACGAGGATGACCTCGTACACGTCGTTGGAAAGCTGCGAGAGGACATAGGGAAGGTTCTCCGCTTCGTTGAGCGTCGGGATCACGACGCTGACTCGTGGTCGTTTCGGCAAGTGGGAAACGATGCTTCGGGGAGTCTCGTGTTTTGGGGGCATCGGCACTCTTCCTGGACTGTGGGCCCTCATGAGATGCCCAGAACCACCATGACAAGTGGGAGTGCCGGTTTCGCCTCTGCTCCCTGTAATCGTTGGCGACCATAAATCGATTACAGATCAACGCTCATCCCCTCATCACCGTAGTGTGCGATTGCCGGGACGTCAACAGGTTATACGGATTGACGCGCCCTTTCGAAGGGTGAAAAAAACGAAGGTCCCACAGGCGCGTTCGTAAGACGACGCTTCGATACCTCGAGCGAAGTCGAGGCTCGCTCCCGTTCTGATCAGCGCCATCATTTTGCTTCAACGATCGGGAGTGTCTTCCTGCTTCTGTCGTATTTTTCTTGCGTACATTGATGCAATTGCCGCAACGCACCTGAGCGATTGGATGGCACTGGTGTCGTGGATCGAGCAGGGATTCGCGCCAGTGCCATGGCCGTGGTCGGCCATGCAACCTTCGTTTACCAAGAGCCATGGGCGGAGCGCGACGGGTCGTCAGGTCCCGGGCTGGTCCGTCGCTGCCGTCGCGTGTCCCTGTGCCTCCTGCGCGGGCGAAACGAAGCCGGGCGGAGCAGATGGGGTGTCGGAGCCGGCGGGCGGCGAGAGCCGCGGCTGCCAGGCCAGCAGCGGTGCAGCGGCGCGGTAGTGGTCGCGCGATCGGCGCCCGAAGAGCCAACGTCGCCTCGTGCTGGCCTTCGGCATTTCCGTCACCTCGGGGAGCGGGACCGTCACCCACGAGGGTTCGGGAATCGCAGGAGCCGGACCGGGCGCCGTCCCGGAGACCTCCCAGGGGTCTGGTCGTTGCTCCGGGCCCTTGGGGCCTTCGTCAGCGGCGTGGCGCGCCGATGGGCTCGATGCTGCGTCGGAGCCGTCCGGCAGCTCCTCCCCGGCGCCAGGAGGGGCCGAGCCCTGCGGTACCTGGGGGAAGGAGCGCGCAAACGGGGGGAGGCCCATGTCCGGCTGGGCAGGCCCGGGGCGCCAAGGGCGATCGAGGGGTTCGATGGGCGAGCCGAACGCAAAGCTGTGTCCTGGGCTCAGATCCCCTGGTCTCGGGGGTGCCTCGCGGATTCTGGCGAGGGCTTCGGCGAGTTCGGACTGGTTTCGTTCGATCCGGTCGAGTCGACGGAACAGCTCTTCCCAGATGGCGTTGTGGAGATCGAACTGCGCTGCCTCGATCCGCCCCAGCCGATCGAGAACCTCACGCCAATCGGCCGCCAAGCTCACGGCGGGCGTCGTCGTGCGATCGAGGGGCCCAGGAGCAGCTGGTTCCGCACCGACTGTGGGACCCCGGCCGCCCGGGACCTCGACGGAAGCGTCATTGGCCCCTGAGGCTGCGGCGGACGGTTCTGCCTCCGTGGCGGGAACCGTGCCCTTCGCAAAACCTGGGTCCAAGCACTCCTCTCTCGTCACCGGTGACCACCACCTCAACTCCGGCGATCAATGAGAGGCAGGCCTACCACATCGACGGCCACGATGCAGGCACCCAACCTGGAGGCGAAACGGGGCGGTCGGGCTCCAGTCGTTCCACGGCCCTGGGCCCGCCGGGGCCTCCTCTCGAGGGGTCAGACGGGCGGGACCATGAGGGCGACCAGACGCGCGCAGAGATCACGGATCTCGGCTGCCGTGGCGGCAAGCCGTTCGGGTGGGGCGTTGATGGGGTCGACCACGTCGTCACTGGGATCGTCGCCGAGCAGGGCCATTCGGTTCCGTCCCTGGCCCACCGCGTGCAGCCAGTGCTGCAGTGGCTCGTCGATCGCGCGCGCCCGGTGTGCCTCGCCGCGGCGCACGAGCTCTTTGAGAGTGAACGTGCGCTCCCAGGCATTCGGTTCGAGGACAACGACTTCGCGCAGGTGCTCGCGTGCCATGGCAAGGATCACGTTCGCCTGGCGGACGTCCTCGACGCGCAGGGTTCGGCTGCGGTGACCGGCGACGTGGGTGGCGTCGGCACCGAGAGCTGCGAGGACCTCGGGGCTGATCACACGATCTCCGTCGAGGGTCCCTGCAGAAGAGATATGGATGTCTGGCCGGTGCGCCGAGAGCATCCCCTTCAAGATGGCCTCGGCCATCGGGGATCTGCAGACGTTGCCGGTGCAGACGACGAGGATGCGGATGGACCCGAGTGTAGAGCGAGGGCCCCGTGGCTTCCCTGCAGCCACGGGCGAACGTGCCGGGTTGGTCAGAAGCTGGCGGGGAGCAGCTGGCTCAGGCTGGCGAAGAAGAAGAACAGCAGAACGAGCAGTCCGAGCGCAGCAGCGACGCCAATCGCCCACCGATGGAATCGTCGCGAGCGTCGGCGGATCACCCACCAGGCGGTGCCGAACAAGGCCACACACGCCAGCCCCCACCCCACGGCACCTCCGACGCCCGAGCCGTTGCCCGCCAGGGCCGTTCGTGCAGCGGCGGAGGCCGGTGAGCGCCGCTGTGAGCTGTGCAGTTCTCGAATGGGGGCTCGAGGTGTCGGCGTCGGCGGACTGGGGTCGTAGAGGGTCGCTTGGACGACGAGCCGTTGTGCCGCGCTGTAGCGAGGGTTGCAGGTCGTCAGGGTGAGCGTGGGAGTCGAGGTGGGGTCGAGCACGGCGACGTCGCTCGGGTCCACGACCAGGCTCCTGGTCACCAGGTACTCGAAGCGCCCCTGGACGGTCGTGACGTAGATGGGGTCACCAGGTTGCAGCTCATTGATGTTGGCGAACGGCGCAAGGTAGGTGGTGCGATGTCCCGCAATGGCGGCGTTGCCCGGTTGGCCAGGCAAGGGGGTGCCAGGGTAATGGCCGGGTCCGAGCTCGAGGTCAGTGGTCGACACGCCCTGTACCACCACGTAGTCGGCGCCGATCTTGGGGATGACGATCGTACCGACGGGCTGACCATCGGCGGGGACGTCACCGGGAACCGGTTCGACCACCCCCTCGAACGGCACCGTCGTGGTCGTGGTCGGTGTGCTCGGCGTCGGCAGCCTCGGCGACCGCTGGTGGAGGTGGGCAAGCTCCCGATTGAACTCCGCACGCAGCTGGCTCTGGCGCGCTCTGGTGTAAAGACCCGTGCCCCAGAGCTGATAGGCGACGAACAGCAGGACGAGCACCCCGAAGGCCAGGATCAACCACCCGGCGGCTCGGAGTGCACGCCGCGGGGACACCATCACATGGAAACGGTCGGACCGGAGGGGGGCCGGTCGCTACGCCGGGGCTTGAGAGCTCGTCGGAGCGTCACTTGCGAGGCTCAATCGTGATGTCTGTGCTTCGCTGCTCGCGGTGGCAGGGCGCTTGAAGATGAAGTACTGCCCGTCCATCCCCGGCGCGGCTGCGATCAACTCCCAAGCGTTGATCCCGAGGTCGGTCAGCATGGCAGACAGCCCGGTCATCCCCCCTTTGCCGGCCCACGTCGAGTCCGGACGCCAGGGGATCACCCGGTATTCCCACCGCATACCGCAATTGTATGACCACTTTGGGTGATCATTCGCGGATCACGGGGACGTCGACCCGTCTTTGGCCCTGCGGCTGGGTGGCGCAGCGGCTGGAGGGGCTCCACGTGACGGCGGTCGCTGCAACTCCCGACGCCGCTGACCACCGGGGCATCGGTCGCCAACCCCGGCTGCTTCCCTTCGCTGGATGCAACCGTCTCGAGCGGCCGCGTCAAAACGGAGGCCCGAGAGGTTTCGCCAACGCTTCGCGTACAGCACCGCTGCTTGGCTGTCGATGACCGGCCTCGCGTGTCGACCAAGCGACCGTTCCGCCAGGTCCCGCGACCGTGGTGGGTGGCTGGAAGCCCCGGAAATCCGAAACTGCCTGGCGCGGTGCCGCGACTGATCCTGCTCGAACTTCTCGAGGTGTCGTCCGCCTCGAGCGTCACGTCGGACCGGCCCCGGAGCAGTCGTTCGAATGCTTCATCGGCGACCTCGGCTGCCCGTGAAGGCCATTGGCGTCATGAGGCTGTCAATCGTCAGCTCGTCGTCCTTGGCGTCGGACGAGCCAGCAGCGGAGCGTCCGAGCAACGGGCGTTGCCTAGGCGCATCATGACGACCATGGGGACTCGCTCGATCGAATCGAGCGCACGGTTGACGAGCCGAGCTGCAAGCTCGACGACCACGGCATCCGGTTGCACGCCTCGAAGGGACCAATGGACTGGTCGAACGAGGTGCTTCGCGCCGAAGCGCTTGCCACTTCCCGCAGCAGCATCTGATCGAGCGACGAGGTGGTCGTCGGGATTTCGTGCAGCCATCACCCCCTCGCATGGGACGCCCCGGTACAGTCCTCTGAGCAGTGAGCGACGCCTCCTCGGAGCGCTCTGAACGTAGGCGAAATCCAGGGCGCGTCGAGCGCGCCCTAGGCCGACGTTCCCGGCGAGAGACGTCCAATCTGATCGTCTCCTCCCTCGCGGCCGTTGCGGGGCTCGCTGCAGCGTTCGCCGGGTGCCATCCGACGGCCACCCCTGTCGTCGATCCACTGGAGACGGGACTCTTCGCTGCCGCGTTCACCTTCGTCGTCAGCCGCTGCTCACGTCAAGTGTGGTTGCTGGTCGGCGTCGTGGCGGTGGTACTGGCCCGTGGATGGCTGTTGTTGCCGGCCTTGACGACGGTGGGGGTGGCGTTCGCAACGGTCTTTTCTGCGCGTGCTCGGCGGCGTGTCGGAGCCGTGATCGGGGGTCTCGGTGTGCAGGTCGTGCTTCGTTGGCCGCCTGCACTCTTCCACGGGTTTCCGAGCCTGGTCGCCGCCGCGCTCGTCGCCGTGTGCACCTTCTCGGCTTGGCACCGTTCGTCGCGCCGGGTCCGGAGGCTCGCCGCGACGGTGCTGGGAAGCGTGACGGGTCTTGGTGTCGTCTTTTGCGTGCCGCTCGTCGTCGGCACGCTCCTCGCCCGGCATGAAGCAGCGATTGCCGAGCAGGCAGCGCGCGCTGCCTTTGCCGACATCGGAGCAGGTGGCTCGGCACCAGTCGCCCAAGACCTGCGAACCGCCGCTGTGGACTCTCGCAACGCTTCGAACGTCCTCGGGAGTTGGTTCACCTCGGGCGCGCGTCTGGTTCCCGTCGTCGCCCAGCAGGCTCGTTTCCTCGCCAGCACGCTCCACGCGGTCTCCAGTGCCGCAGCTGTCGGTGCGAAGGAAGCACCGGCGGTCAACTACCACCGTCTCGGATACCACGACGGATACATCGATCTCGTGCGTCTCGCAGCCATGCACGGGCCGATCGTTGTGCTCGACCACGAGCTCGAGCGGACGCGTCGAGCGCTCTTTGCATCGAGCTCCTCGTGGTTGCTCTCGCCCCTCGCGCACCGGGCGAGCGCATACGAGCAGCTCCTCTCGCGAGCACAGCGTGCCGCGAGCCTTGCGTCCCAAGCTTCCGCTGTGCTTCCTGGGATGCTCGGTGCTGACGGGACCCGTCACTACCTGGTCATCTTCATGACGCCAGCGGAGAGTCGCGGCTACGACGGCTTCATCGGCAGTTACGGGTTGCTCACTGCGCAAGAGGGGCGCGTCAGCCTGACCTCCTCGGGTCCCATCGCCGACCTCGAGCAGGCATTGCCTCGAGCCGGTGCCAAGATCACCGGGCCGGCGGACTTCCTCGCCAGTTACGGCGCGTTCGACCCTGGGAAGTACCCTCAGGACCTGACGTACGCGCCCGACCTTCCTACCGACGCCGAGGTCCTCGCGCAGGTCTATCCCCAGGCAGGCGGCGTCCCGATCGACGGCGTGCTGGCGATCGACCCCTACGGGCTGGCAGCGCTCCTGCACTTCACCGGTCCGCTCACGGTGCCGGGCCTCGCAGAACCCCTGACTGCCCAGAACGCGGCCGCAGAGCTCCTCAGGCGCCAGTACGAGTCCTTCGACGTGGGGACGACGAACCAGGATCTGCTGCGCCATGACTTCCTCCAGGCCGCGTTGCACGTGGCCTTCCACGCGTTGACCACCGGCAGCCTGCCCGCCCCCAAGACCCTTGCCCAGGTGCTCGATCCCGCGGTGCGTACCGGCAGGATCTCGTTCTGGAGCTTCCATCCAAGCGAGCAGCCGCTGCTCCGCCGCGTCGGCATCGATGGCTCGTTTCCTCGCGACAAGGCAGCGGACGTGTTCGCGGTGACGACCCAGAACGTTGGCAACAACAAGATCGACGCGTACTTGCACACGAACATCGTGGATCGCATCTCCTATGACCCGGGGCGGCGAGCCGTGCGCTCCGAAGTGACGATCACGCTGCACAACGCAGCCCCACCGAGTGGGTTGCCACCGATCGTCATCGACAGCAACCCTCAGTTCGGCCTCCCCCCAGGGACGAATCGGACGTGGCTCACGCTCTACAGCCCTCTCGCACTGCGCGCGGTGAGCGTGGACGGGGTTCCTGCGACGATGTCGGCCATTCCGCAGCTCGGCGTCAACGCCTATAGCACGTATGTCAACGTGCCACCGCTGGGGACAGCCACCGTGACCGTGCGCCTGGCTGGACGCGTTCCTGACCGCCTGTCACTTCCCGTCGAGGTTCGGGTGCAGCCCGCCGCGACGCCCGAGCACATCGGGGTGATCGTCTCGGCCAGCGGCCCCTGGAGCCTTTCGGGCGGCTCGGCGTCGGATCCCTGGAAGCTCGGACCGGCGATGCGTCAGGAACGGACGTTTCGCTTCGTACCGGCCTGATCTCTGTTGGCCACGCTCCGTGATGGTCAAGGGAAGATTTCTCCTGGAAACGCGAAATCCTTGACACTGATGGTGGTGCTCCCTAGCCTCGGTTCGAGGGAGCACAAGAGCACCCGAAGAGCCGGGGAGGCGGGGTATGAAACGGTTGATCTTCGCGTGCGCCGTGGCGGCACTGGGCGTGGGACTCGGGATCCAGGCCAATGCGTTCGCGTACGGGCCGAGCGGCCCGACGATTTCGATCAGCACATCGACGGTCGGGCCCGGTGGGAGCCTCATCATGAACGGCAGTGGCTTCTGCCCGCTCTGCTCGATCACCTTCACGCTGCACAGCAACCCGGTCGTCATCGGCACGACCACGGCGAACGCGAGCGGCGACTTCTCGGCGACGCTCACGATCCCTTCGAACACGGCGCCCGGAACGCATACGATCGTCGCGACGGATCCCGACGGTGACACCGCGAGCACGACGATCACGGTGACCGGAGCGACGGTGCCGGTGTCGACCGTGACGCCGTCCAAGGGCCTCGCGTTCACCGGGGCGGACATCGCAGCGCTCTCCGGTGTGGGTGCGATCGCGCTCGGCCTTGGAGGGATGCTGCTGCTGACGAGCCGGCGTCGCCGGTCGATCAGCTGACCTCGGCCCGCAGGTTGCGGGTCATGGAAACCATCCCGACCACGGTCAATCCCGGTGGCGGAGAGCCATGGGGTCCTCCGGGCGCCACCGTCGCCGTCATTGGCGCCGGATACGTGGGCCTGGCCACCGCAGTCTGCTTGGCACACCGCGGTCATCGCGTCAGCTGTGCGGAAGTGGACCTCGGCAAGCTGGCGCTGCTGTCCCAAGGGATCCCCACGATCGTCGAAGAGGGGTTGGCGGAGCTCTTGCGGGAGGGTTTGGGGTCGGGGCGTCTCACCTTTACGGGCGATCCTGGCCGCGCGGTCCGAAGCGCGGACTTCGTGTTCCTCTGCGTGCCGACGCCTTCCCGCCCTGATGGATCCGCAGACGTGACCGCACTGGAGCAGGCCGCGAGGGCGGTCGGCCCTCACCTGACGTCATCAGCGGTGGTCGTCAACAAGTCGACGGTCCCCATTGGCTCCACAGCGCTGGTCGAGCGCCTTCTCGAACGTGATGACGTGTCGGTCGTGTCGAACCCAGAGTTCTTGCGAGAGGGATCAGCGATCCACGACAGCCTTCACCCCTCGCGCATCGTGGTGGGCGGTGACGATCCCAACGCAGCCTCCCGGGTGGCGACGCTTCTTGGATGTGCGAGCGCCCCGGTGATCATCACCAATGCGCCGACCGCGGAGATGATCAAATATGCATCGAATGCGTTCCTGGCGACCAAGCTCAGCTTCGTGAACCAAGTTGCGAGCGTCTGCGAGGCTCTTGGTGCCAACGTGGCCGATGTGCTCCGGGGGCTCGGTCACGACCGGCGCATCGGGTTTGACTATCTCGAGCCAGGTCCGGGGTGGGGTGGCTCGTGCTTGCCCAAGGACACCAAGGCGCTCGCCTTCATGGCGAAAGAGGCGGGCTTCGACTTCTCCCTCCTCGAAGAAGTCATCCGGTCCAACGACGCGCACATGGCGTCGATTGTCCACAAGGTCCGCGTGTCGGCGGGTGGGTCGCTTGCCGGACGTCGGGTCGGAGCATGGGGGTTGACGTTCAAGGCCGGGACGGACGATCGACGAGGGTCGCCTGCGCTCGCGGTGCTCCGAGGAGTGCTGGCGGAGGGCGGGACCGTCCGTGCGTTCGACCCGACGACGGTCGGCCAGGACGTGCCTGAGCTCACGGGTCCGATCACGATCTGCGACGATCCGTACGCAGCGTGTGAGGGCGCTGAGGTGCTGGTGGTCCTCACCGAGTGGGAGGAATTCCGATCCGTGGACCTGACCAAGGTTCACGACATCATGGCGAAGCCACGGATCGTCGATGCTCGCAACCTGTTCGACCCTGTCGTGCTCGGCGACCTCGGCTTCGGGTACCTGGGGATCGGGCGCCGATGAGGCGGGTGTGCCGATCGCGGGGATGATCGAGCGGTCTTCGTGGTTCCGGCGCGTCGTCGTCACCGGGGGCGCAGGGTTCCTGGGCTCTCATCTCTGCGAAGCGCTGCTCGAACGGGGGAGCCACGTGGTATGCGTCGACAACCTCTCGACCGGGTCGATCGACAACATCTCGCGCCTGGAAGGGCTCGAAGGGTTCGCGTTCGTCGCGGCGGATGTGAGCCAGGGGATGGATGACTTGGACGGTCCCTTCGATGCCGTGCTCCATTTCGCGAGCCCAGCGTCGCCGGCTGACTACCTGGCACATCCGCTCGAGACCTTGGCCGCTGGCTCGGAAGGGACCCGTCACGCGCTGGCATTGGCGCATCGTCACCGCGCCCGCTTCCTCCTCGCCTCCACGAGCGAGGTCTACGGCGACCCCGTCGTGCATCCCCAGGTGGAGTCGTACTGGGGGAACGTGAACCCCGTCGGTCCCCGTAGCGTCTACGACGAGGCGAAGCGCTTTGCCGAGGCACTGACGATTGCGTGGCACCGACGTCGGGGAACCGACGTCGCGATCGCTCGGATCTTCAATACCTACGGGCCCAGGATGCGTCGGGAGGACGGCCGCCTCGTGTCGAACCTCCTCGTCCAGGCCATCGAAGGGCGACCCCTCACCATCTACGGGGACGGGACTCAGACACGCAGCCTGTGTTTCGTGAGTGACATGGTCGAAGGGATCCTGGCCCTGCTCGGATCCAGGGTGCTCGGGCCGATCAATCTGGGCAACCCTGTGGAATGCCCGGTGATCGATGTTGCACGGTTGGTGCTCGAGGTCACCGGGTCGTCCTCGTCGGTGACGTATCAGGAGCTCCCAGTGGACGATCCGACGCGGCGCTGCCCTGACATCAGTCGCGCGCGACGCGAGCTCTCCTGGGAGCCACGGGTACCGCTGCGTGAAGGCATCGAACGTGCCGCCGAGTGGTTCCGCACATCAAGCTCGCCTCAGTCCGGGTCCGCGCTGTCCAGAGGGGCGCGTGCTTCGTGACGGGCGAACGAGCGTCGGAGGCTGAGGAGCTACTGGCTCGTCGTCAGGACGAGTACTTCGCGCAGCGGTCTGCGAGCTGGACTGATCGTTACCGAAAAAGCGAGTCCTTCCGTGCTCGGCTCTCCGTTGTCGGAACAGCAATCCTCAAGGCTCTCGAAGCGCGACCCGGTGCCCGGGTGCTCGACTTCGGAGGCGGGACGGGGGTCTTCTCTCGGCTTGCTGCAACGAGGGCTGAGGTGGTGGTCTGCGTCGATCGATCGCTCCCGATGCTTCGCCGGGGACTTGACGATCGCACGTGTGCCGACGTTGATGCTCCGTGGCTGCGTCCCGGGGCAGTGCGTGGCCGTGTGCTCCGCGTCGCCGGTGACGAGGCTGCGATCCCACCGTTTCCCTGCTTCGATCTCGTGCTGGCGATCGCCGTGCTCGAGTACGTCGAAGATTGCACGTCCGTGCTCAGTCGTTTTGCCCAAGTGATCCGCCCGAAAGGTCGGGTGCTGTTGACGGTCCCAGATCCCCGATCGCCGGTGCGCGCGCTCGAGCAGGTCGCGGCGTGCGGCGTGCGTTGGATGAGCCGGCGGAGGTCTACCGATCGCTCCTATTGGCCGCTTCGACCGCACGGCAACCGAACGCAGTGGCGTGCCGCAGCGCAGGCTGCGGGGTTCCGAATTGGCGCTCTCCGACCAATCCCACTTGGCCTTTCCCCGCTCCGGCGGTCCCTGCATCCGAGCTTGCTGGTCGAACTGCAGACCGACGAAGGACGGCGTCGGTCTTGACTGGGCGCCTCGCTGGTTACGTCCTCACCCGAGACGAGGAGGCGACCGTCGAGCGCGCAGTTGGCTCGTTGCGGCGAATCGCCGATGCCGTCGTCGTCATTGACTCGGGGAGTACGGACCGCACCAGAGAGCTGGCGACGAGGGCTGGAGCCCGCGTGGTCGTCCATCCCTTCGAGAGCTTCCCGGCCCAGCGGAACTGGGCGATCGAGCACCTCGCTCGGACAGAGCGGCCCGAGTTCATCGTCACCCTCGACGCGGATGAGTGGCTGACCGACGAGTTGGTCGACGAGGTGCTCTCGCTTCGCCGTGCCGGTTGCCTGGACGCGGATGCCTACCTCTTCCATCGGCGGGTCCGTTTCGACGGCCGTGAGCTGCGCTGGGGGGGATTCGCCCACACGTGGCTGCCTCGGCTCTTCCGTGCGCACGGTGCCCGCTACGAGGAGCGGGCAGTCAACGAGCACCTCGTTCTCCCCGCGGGGGCGAAGATCAAGCGCCTCCGCGGCGATCTGGTCAACGACGACCTGGACTCATGGGAGGACTACATCGCCAAGCACAACCGCTACTCCACGCTCGAAGCGGCCGCCCGGGTTGCAGTCCAATGTGGCGACCAGGAACCCACGACGCTGCGAGATGCGCTGCGCTTCCGTTACCTCCGTCGCCGCTGGCTTCGCCAGCACGTCTGGGATCGACTCCCGGCTCGACCGGCGTTGCGCTTCCTCCAGATCTACCTCCTCGCCGGGGGAGTCCTCGACGGCCGAGCAGGGTTCCGTCGGGCGCTGTTCGAAGCGTGGCAGGAAATGTGCACCGACCTGAAGGCTGAGGCGCTCGCGCGGCAGTGCCCGACATGAGCTTCGACCTCGCTCGACCGCGATACGCCGATGTTGCCTACGGCTTCATGCTCGCCGGTGCGTTGCTTCCACTTTGCGCCCTGCCGACCTGGCAGTTCCAGCTCGCTGCGTCAATCGGGGTTGTTCTCGTCGTAACCGTGCTGACTGGGCGGGCAGCTGGCGCGTCGATCAGTGGGCTCCTTGTGGCGATCACGCTGGTCCTCCTGCGTGCCGACCCGTCGGGGCTCCCGCTTTCGTATCGGCTCCTTGGCCTCGCGACGGCGGTGATCTGCGCCGCTCCGATGCTCGTCTGGCGCCGGCGCGAGGGCACTTTCCCCATCCTGGGAGCCTTCTGCATCCTCCAGGGCGTGTACATCTACGTCGGAGCTCTGATCGCTCAGCCAACGCCCGCATATCAAGCGATCTACACGCTGCCGATACGCGAGCTCGGCATCACCACAACCCTGCTCTACGTCACGGTGCTCGTCGCCGCAGGGCTTGCGACGCGGCGACTGCGGCCGGTCCTCCCGGTGGTGCGCCGCTGGACCTCTCGGGTACCCGCGGGATCCGAGCCGGCATCGGCGATGTTCACTCGACTGGTCATCGTGTTCCTGGCTGGGATCGGCGCAGCTCGGGTGCTGCCGGCGAGCGTCGCGTCGCACCTGGGCGCGATCCCCCAGCTCGTAGCGTCCGGGCGAATCGTGGCGGTGGCGCTGGCGGCTGTGCTCTGGCTCCGTGGGTCGCTCACCCCGCTCCAGCGTGCTGCAGTGGTCGTCGGCGTGCTGCTCGACGTGGCGACCGGGATCAACGGAGCGTTTGCGCTCTACAGCAGCGCCAGTGCTGCGATTGCCGTGTTCGTTGTACTCCTCGTGCGTCGGCCTCGCCTCGCGGTCGCCGTCTTGCTGGCGGTCGTACCGATACTGCTTGTGTTGAACGCAGCCAAGACTGAGGCGCGTGCCGACCCGACGCGCCCTGGAGGGAGGTTGGCCGACATCGGTTTGTTCCTGTCGGACAGCGTGAAGGCGGCGATCGCCCCCCAGCCCGGGCAGCTGTCGGCGTCGGCGGAACGGTTCGACTACCCGTCTGAGCTCCTCGGCTACATCGCCTATCACGTGCCCCGCGATGATCCCTATTGGAACAAGGAGTCCTACACGCTGCTGCCGCTCCTCCTCGTCCCTCGGGCCATCGCGCCGTTTAAACCTGCGATCAGCCTGGGGAACGACTTCGGTCGCACCTACGGCCTGCTTGCGCCGAACGATTTTGTCACCTCGGCAAACACCCCGTTGCAGGTGGAGGCTTGGGCAAACTTCGGCATCGAAGGTCTCGTCATCATCGCAGCGCTCCTCGGAGGCTTGCTCGGTCTCGCTGACGGGTTGTTCGACGCGAGCACGCTCGACGGCGCAGCGCTGGGGACGTTGCTCGCAGTCCAGCTGGCTTCAGGCATCGAATCCGGTATCAGTGCCTGGGCGTTGGCGGTGCCCATGGTCGTCATACTCCTTCCCGTCGTGCACTGGGCAATCGGGTCGCGGCCCGAGCCCGTCCCTTCGGGGCGCCGTGCCGTGCCCTTGACGGCTCCCGACCGTGTCGATCGGTTGCTTGGGAGTTCCCGCCCAACCCAGATGAGATGATGATGTCGGGTCGCGCCTCTCGACGGCCTCGCGTCCTCGCCGTCGCGGGCACGTACCTGCCGGGCGTGAAGGGTGGGGGACACATTCGCTCGATCGCCGCGTTAGCGACGTGCTTAGGTCGAGAGCTCGAGCTCTTCGTGCTCTGTCGGGATCGCGATTTCGGGGACGAGGATCCGTACCCGAACGTGAGAGTCGGCAGATGGAGCAAGGTCGGGAATGCCCAGGTGCTTTACCTCCCGCATTCGGCGTTCTCTGCACGCCGTTACCGTTCTTTGCTTTCCGAGCTCGACCCCGACGTCCTTTACCTCAACACGCCATTTTCGCTTCGGGAATTCGTTCTCCCTGCGATCGTGGCGCTTCGGTCCTTTCCTGCGGTGCGTGTCGTGGTCGCGCCCCGAGGGTGCCTCGATCGAGGCGCTCTGATGCTCAAGCGGACGAAGAAGCGAGCGTTCCTCCGGCTGCTTCGCTGGAGCAGGATCCCAAAGGCCGTGACGTGGCAAGCGTCGACCGACACAGAAGCAGCCTCGATCACTGGCGCTTTGGGTGCTGTCGACGTGGCCGTCGCGTCGGACTTCCCAACGATCGCGGCTGGGGGGGCAACGCTGCAGGGCGGCACTGACTGCGCTCCACGCAAGGCACCCGGACACCTCCGCGTCATCTTCCTCTCCCGGGTCTCCCCGAAGAAGAACCTGATCTTCCTCCTCGAGCGTCTCGCCAACGTCGAGGGCGAGGTGGAGCTGACCATTGCCGGTCCGATCGAGGATCGGTCCTACTGGGCCCAATGTAAGCGGCTGATTGCTGGCCGGCTCGGCCACATTCGGGTTACCACGACAGGCACCGTGGCATATGCCGATGTTCTGCCACTCCTGGCATCGCACCATGTGTTTGCCTTGCCGACCCTGAGCGAGAATTTCGGGCATGTGGTGCTCGAAGCGCTCGTTGCGGGCTGTGTGGTCATCGTGAGCGATCGGACACCGTGGCGAGGACTCGAAGCGCTCGGTGCCGGTTGGGACCTTCCCCTCGAGGAACCGGCTGCGTGGGAGGCGGCACTCCGGCATTGTTGCGACATGGAGAGCTCAGAGTTTCGGGCGATGAGCTGTTGCGCCCGTCAAGCAGTCGATAGGTTCGTCGATCTTGATGCGATCAAGCGCGCTAACTTCACACTGTTTTGCCCGGGCGTGGGCGCAAAGGGCACATCGTGAGACTGGCTCGGCGGCGGTCAACCCAGCGCGCCGCGCAAGGTATGGCGTCAGGGGAACCCCTGCCCGTCGTGCTGGCGGTGCTTCCCTCGCAGGGCATTGGCGGCGGGATTGAACGGTACTGCGAATGGCTGCTCGAATCGACTGAGGGTTGCGGTGCTCGGGTCGTGCGTGTCCCACTGCTCGAGTCGGTTGTCGCGCCGACCTTCTGGCGCAAGACCCGGTTCGTCATTCGCCTGATCAGAGTTGTGCGACTGCTCCGCGGCTCGAACCCAGTCACCGTTGTCGTGGCTCATCCGAACCTTGCACTCGTGTCATTGGCGGTGGCACGCGTGGCGAGGCTCCGGCCAGTTGCCTTCCTTGTCATCTTCCATGGCGAAGACATCTGGGGCTGCGGGAGGATTACTCGGTGGGCGCTGCGTCACTGGCCCGTCAGGGTGCTCACGGTCAGTTCCTTCTCGGCCGGGGCCCTCTCTCTCCTCGCACCGGCGACGATTGTTGTCCCGGGGCTCCCGCGTCGCTGGTTCGACCACCTCTGTGCACTGGGTGGCCGTGCGCGTGATGGCGATCCTCAGGAGTTGCGCATCCTCACCGTCTTCCGTCTCGATGCCGCTGTCTCGAAAGGGTTGCCAGAGCTGTTGGAAGCCCTCGAACGTCTGCGGGACCGCCATCGATGCTGCCTCACAGTGGCCGGGGCTGGGGCGCTCCCGGCGGCGTTGGCACAGGCCGTATGCAGGCTCAGCTGGGTGTCAGTCGTAGCCGATCCCACGGATTCGGAGCTTGCGCAGCTGTACGCCGACGCCGATGTCTTCGTCCTCGCGACGCGCACGCGATCTGCGCCGCCAACCTCGGGGGAGGGATTTGGTCTCTCACTGGTCGAGGCACAGCTTGCGGGAACCCCAGTCGTTGCTCCTGCGCTGGGCGGCTCTGACGACGCCTTCGTTGCCGGGGTCACAGGCCTTAAGCCAACAGACGAGTCAGTCGAGGCACTCACAGACGTGTTGGAGCGCCTCGCCGCTTCTCCAGCGTTGCGTGCGCAGCTTGCGCACAATGCACGGCTGTGGTCGCGTGTGGCGTTCGATCCAGATCGTCGATGCTGGGAAGTGAGGAAGACACTCTTCGCGTTTGGGGGTATGGTCAGCCCAGAGGACGCGTCTATCTTGCCGCTTGTCCTTGATACGGCTCGTCACTCTACGCAGAGTGGCCGAGACGATGGCGGCGTTGCGAGCCAGACGAGCACGTGATCGTGAGAGGCGGTCCGAGCCAATTGTCGAAGAAATTGGGTGACGCGGCGAAGAGATCGCCGCTGGTTCTGAGGGGATCGGCCGGCGTCAGCGCCACGGTGAACCGATCTCGTGCCGTAGCGGCAAAGAGCTGGTAACCGGATCGAGAGAGCAGTTCAGCAATTGGCCTGCGGTCTGCGAGGTCATTCCACTCGAGTTGGAGCAGACCGATGCGTTGTTCTCGGAGCGCAACGTGGGCACGACGAAGTGCTTCGAGCTCGAATCCCTCGATATCGAGCTTGATTCCTTTGACCGTCCTGCTGGCGATGATCTGATCGAGCGTCGTCATTGGGAGTGTCAGGCTGCCAGCAGGGTCGACGCGGTTGACGGTGTCCTGTCCGGTGGTGAAACGCGCCTGGCCCACCTCATTGCCGACGAGTGCTTCTACGACCTCGATACAGGCACCGTTGAGCGCGACGTTCTGCCGCAAAAGCGCTGCCGTCTCTGGTGCAGGTTCGACGGCGATGACGAAAGCTCCGACCCGCGCGCACAAGACCGAGTAGGTCCCGACGTTGGCTCCGACATCGATGAAAAGGTCACCCGGTCCGAGGACCTGCTCCCACACGAGCATCTGTGGCCAGTCGGGGGGGTTGGCGTACAGAGCCTTCGTTGCTGCTGTCCGGTGACGGTCAACCCAGATGCGGCCTCCGTGATGGCCAATCGAGACGCAGGCACGCCGTTGCCAAAGACGAGCAGTGAGTTGGAACCAAGCTGCTCGAAGAAGTTGAGAAAGGCGCTTTCCTCGGTTGGCGGGATGGTTCCAAATGAACCGGATGACGGATCGTGTAGTTGCGAGCATCGCAGGTGCTCTCGTAGCGCAGTTCATCAGGAGGAGGCGCAGCTCGATCGACGAGGACCGCTCCCGCTTTCGTGTGGTCGAACGTGAACGTTCGCCACAGGTAGGTCGAGCATCTCGAGGAGCGCCATGACCCGGTCGACATAGGTGTGCCCGACGAGCAAATCTTGACGCCGAGAGGGGAATGTCGCGGGATCGGTTTCGAGGATGTCAGGGAGGTCGTTGGTCGAGTCGTAGAGGATCGTCCGGCTGTCATGACCAAGGAATGTGCGATGGTCCGGCGTCGCCGGGGCCACTTGGTTGCCTCCAGCACCGGGGAGCTCAAAGGTGCGCATGTTGTGTGAGCGCGCGTTCTGGCGTCGAAGGAGGTTGAGGTTCCACCTTGCCTCACCGACGATCGACGACATCTCCTCTCCGTAGACGGGGGGTCGTACCTCGATGCCTTCAATCGCCGGCCAGCGGTTCCCAAAGACCATAGGATGCAGATGGGCGATGCTGCCGAGCAGCGCGATTCGCTCCGGTGTGGCTGATCCCACGAAGACGATCCGGTCCTTTGCAATGCCTCGCCCAGGCGTCGGCCGGTGAATTGCGGGATCCCAGCCAAATGGGATGACGACGACATGGTCATTGAGGGAGCGAAGCTGCGCAGCTACGTCCTGTGCCCAGGTGACGTAGCAGTCGTAGGCGGCGACTGCGCGGGGGATGCCTGCCCCCCGGTTCGAGATCGCCTCGTCGAATGGGCTGTCGGGGTTCCAGCAGACCACCGGTGCGCACAGTTGATCTCGCGCGAGCTCGATGGTGGGTCGGTCGATCATCGCGCCTTTGAGGACCACGACGAGATCCGCAGGTCCGAGCGCGGCGAGCGCACGAATTCGACCACGTAGCCACCTTCGGAATGAGGCCCCCAGTCGGGGGACACGGAAAGCGGCCGCCGCGAGCCATGCGGGCTGCCATGGTCCCCAGTCCACCGTGTCGACATGCCAGCCGAGGTGCGTGAAGGACGAGACGAGCGAGCTGCGCAGGCCTGCCCGCGCGTGCTCGCCGATGACGACGACCCTGGACGCCATGCCCTTGCGCCGCGAGGCGGTTGGGCGAGTCATTGGTTGACCACCGCGCGGACGGCCTGCTCGATCCCCGCTGCCGTCGCCGCGATGCCCCAGTCGTGGGAGCGCCGGCGGGCGGCCGCGCGACGCTCCGGGGCATTGATGCACTGTGTTCCTGCGCGAATGGCGCATGCCAGCTCGTCGAGGTTGCCTGTTTCGTAGACCCACCCGATCTCTGGGGTCACGAGGTCAGGCGCGCAACCGACCGCGTCGGAGACAATCGGGAGTGCGCCGGCAGCCATCGCTTCGTTGACGGCCAAGCCCCAAGGTTCGTGGTCGGAGGGAAGCACGAACAGGTCAGCGACGCCGTACCATTCGCCGATCTCGGTCTGGTTCACGAATCCGAGTACTCTCATCCACGGTCGCTGGGCCGCCGCCTGTTCGAGTTCGGAGCGCAGGGGGCCGTCGCCGATGACGATCAAGATCACTGAAGGCGCCAGCAGATCCAGCGCACGGACGACGTCGAACGGTCGCTTCCATGGTTGCAGCTTGGCGGCGAAGAGCACGACCGGATGGGCGGCGTTCAACCCCAGCGCAGCGAGGCGTTCGGCGCGCTGCATACGGCCGATGTTGCCGGCTGTCTCGAAGCGATTGGTGTCGACCGAGTACGGCGCGTGGAAGATCCGCTCGGGCGCTGCCCCATACGCCGTGTAGAACTTTCGGTTCTCGCTTCCGATTGCCAGGCAGGCGGCCGCGTGGCGGACAAGGGGGCGGAGAAGAGCGTGTTTGAAGGCTCCCTTGACGGGCGGAAGGTCATGGGGATCAGGGCGTGCCTCTCCGCGCAAGAGGTACGGGATTCGACCCGCCATGGCGGTGGCATAGGCCAGCCAAGTCGAGACGTTGTGCCATCCGTGAACCAGGAGCGCGTCGAGGGAGGCATGCCTGATGGCACGCGGGAGTGTCGGGTTGCAAGCGCCCCATGGGGTGCTCGGCGACGCCCACGGGCTCCAGTTGGCCACGAACTCGTGCTCATAGCCATCGAGAAGCGAGATGTCGTAGTGGATTCGTTGGGCGAACCCTGGGTCGTAGGAGGCGGAAACCCCGTGGTCAGTGAGATAGAACACGTGCGGTTCGATCGAGGTGGCTTCCGCAAGATGCCGGTACAGCGGGACCTGGTACTGGATCGGGTGAGTCACCACGATCCCGAGGCGACGTCGAATGCTCACCGGCGGTCCTCGTGCACCTCATGGAGCACTGCTGCGACTTGTTCGCCGTAGTGGTCCCAGCCTCCGAGCCGCTCGACGCGCCGCCGCGCCGCGCGGCCCATCTCCTCCGCTCGTTCGGGGTCGCCCAGGAGCTCCGCAAGCGCCGCGGCCAGCGCTTCGGTGCTCCGTGCCGGGACGATCAGCCCTTCGACTCCTGGGGTCACGAGCTCAGCTGCCCCGGTGGCCTCTGTGGCGACCACCGCCAAGCCGCACGCCATCGCCTGCGCGATGACCAGTGCGAGGCCCTCGTGGACCGACGCGAGCGCGAACAGCGAGGCACGTTGCAGCTCGTCGACGACCTCGTCGCGCGCGAGGGCCCCGGTCACGCGAATGTCACCCCTGGCCAGATCGAGCCGAACATCCCAGCCCGGATCGATCGGCCCCACCAAGGTGAGCGAAGCGGCAGGGTCCTTCAGCCTGCGGAAGGCTTCGACCAGGTAGTGCTGCCCCTTTTGCAAACCGACCGTCCCCACGGAGACGATCGCTCCTTGTTGCCGACGGTGGGTCGGCGGAGAAAACCTGTCGAGGTCGACCCCGTAGGGGACCTTTGCCAGGCGCGACGGCTCGATCCCCCGACGAAGGAAGGATTGGTGTGCGGGTTCCGAAGGGACGAGAATCCGGTCGGCGAGCTCGTACTCGCGAAGTTCTCGGTCGATCATGAACGCGTCGAAACGAACCGGTGGGCACCCGATGCGCGCTGCCTCTTCGTCGAGCACCTGTTTTTGCTCCAGGATGTGCCAGGACCCACGATCGCAGCAGACACCACGCCCATCGGCCGCGGCCCGTTCGAGGGTGTGGGTGGCGAACCCCGACAGCGCGTTGACAACGGTCGCCGACCCCATCTTGCGCCACGCCCAACGGTCGAAGTCGGTGACCACGGCTCGCGCCAACCAGGGGTCTGCATGCGGGACCAACCGCCGAGCGAGATGGCGGCAGCCCGCCAAGTACGGCCGTGTGCAGATCTGGGCGCGGGGGAGCCCAATCCGCGACGGCGGCATCGCGGTCACCAGGCGTTCGAGATTGCCCACTCGCGCGAGCTGTCGTGCCTGGTCGAACATGTGGAACGGGTACGGGCTCACGATGGTCGCTCGCGTGGCGTCGTTCATCAATTGCCCCTCGACTTCGCGCGCGAGAGGAGCCGCTGTCCTTGACCCGCGAAGATGGCGATCGTGCGAGCGGTCGGGATCACGAAGGCTCGCCTGGGGGCGCCGGTGCTCCGAGAGAGGGTGAAAGCGCAGACGAAAGCGACCATGGCGTATCCAAGCAGACTGGCGGTCGCGGCACCGAGGATCCCGACGAAGTGCAGAAGTGGAGGAAGTGCTGCGACGGTCACGGCCGCAGCCACGATTTCGGCGACGAGCACGAGGCCCGGTCGACCGAGACCGCGCAACCCTTCCTCAGCGACTCCGGCCCAAGCCAGCATGCTCGTCGCGGGAACGAGGACGAGTGCCGCCGGGACAGCGCCTCCGAACCGGGCACCGAACACGAGGCGGATACCGAAGGGGGCCGCAGCGGCGAGGGTAGTTGCGGCGGCGATGCCGATGATGAGCGCACCTTGGAGCGCAGTGGTCAGTGCCTGAACCTTGCGGCGCTCGTCGGAGTCAGCAGAGACCACGGGGAAGAGCACCGATCCGATTGCCGAGAGCACCGGCACGATGATCCCGCTCCAGGCCACGGCGACCACGTAGAGCCCGAGATCGCGTGCGGGGAGAAACGCCACGATGAGGAGCTGGTCGAGGCGCAGATTGATGGTCTGGGGGATCGTGCTGAGGACGGAGGGGAATCCGAACCGCAGCAGTCGCCCGGTGTCTCGGGCTCGTGGGCGAAGTGGGCCGTTGAGTCGGCGCGTAACGAGCGCGAGGAAGGGGGCGCCGGCGGCGGCCATTCCCAGGAGGAACCATCGGGAGAGCGGGATCGCTGCCGCGCCTCCGAGCGCCCAGAAGCACAGGAGGATGACGAGCCACGCAAGGCCAGGGGCAATGCGCACCAGGTTCCAGGCTCCGAACTGGTGGGCGCCGCGCAGGGCGCCATGGGGGATCCCGAAGACGGCGTAGACCACGCCGACGAGCAGGAACACTCGGGCCGCGTCCACGATGGCATGGTGCTGAGAGGAGAGCAGGGTCGGCATTGCGACCCAGGCGATCGCACCGATGAGCACGGAACCGCTCAGTCCGAGCAAGACGGCCGTTGTGGTGAGCTGACGACCACGGTCGGGTTCCCTGGCGATGAAGTACACCAGGGCTTCGGGCAGGCCGAACATGGCCAAGGTGCCGAGCAGAAGTGGCCACGTCTGGATTGCTGCCAACTGCCCCTCCCCGATTGGACCGAGCAGCCGAGCGGTCAAGATGCCGGTGCCGGCGCCGACGACCATGATGGTGACGTTGGTCGCCAGGGTCATCGTTACGCGAGAGGTGGCGAACTTTGCAGTAAGCGCGTCGTGCCGTGTCGAGGTGGAGATCGCAATGCCGGAAGGGGGCACCGGGGAGACCGCTCTCGGAGCTCCCTCACCAGTCACTTCACGCGCCTTCATCGTTTGATTGGGGTGCATTTGAGAACTTCCTGCGCTTGAAGCTGGCGATGCTTCGAGCTCCATTTCGATCGGGTGGATAGTGCAAGGTCCAACAACGGTGATCTCAAACTGCATTGCCGGCCCTCTCTTGGCCGCCTGATGCATCGAATCGTGCTCCGTTCAGCTGATGCTAACTGTCGTTGTGCGCGAAATCGGGGTTTTCAGGGTGGCGACGTGGTCGACTGAGGCCGATTAGCGGCTCTACGCGACGAAGCGTGGTTGACGGCTTCTGATTTGTGTGGTCGGGGCGAGTATGCCATTTGACGCCGAGGGCGAGTAGGAGTCGGAGGCGATAGTTGTCGAAGTTCCGAAATCCTCGGCCGGTAAACCGATATGCGTCGAACGGTTTCGATGCCGAGGTTGATTGCTTCGGTGGGGCCGTTGCTTGCGAGTCCGCTGCGGTGGTAGGCGAGGATCTCGGGTTCTCACGAACGGACGGTCTTGGCCAGGCGGGTCAGCTCGGCTACGTCCGCGTCGGCGCAGTGGGTGTAGAACTTGGCCAGCCGGCTTCGAGCGGAACGGACGCCAGCGGCGGAGTACACATCTCTGAGCAGTTCCTTGGCCACGAGAGCGGCACCGACCTCGTCGGCGGGGTCGCCCTGCGGCGAACCCAGCGTGGATGCGGTCCCAGCCCCGCTCCGACAGCCGCTCAGCGCCAACGAGCAGGAGGCGCCGGATTCCGCAAAGGGGGTCCCCCGACCTGCCTCGGTGCTCTTTCTGCTCCTGCTGCACTCGGCGTCGCACGTCGTCGATCGCCGAGTTGGCCAGCTTCACGGCGTGGAAGTGATCAACGACCGAGGTGGCGTCGGGCAGCCGGGAGCGCAGGGCGTTGGCGTAGCCGTCGGCCATGGCCGACCGCCCAAGTCCCGCACACCGCGCAGGCCGCCCGTTCCGCGCTCGTCTCGACCCACAGCCACCACTCGTCATCGATCAGCTCCTGCGCGCCCACCACGAAGCCGGACATGCCCAACAGAGCAGTCGCGTCCTCGCTACGGTGAACCACTGTCAAAGGCCTCCCTCTTGCAGTCGTCAGAAGCCGCAAGAATTGCGAGGCCTTTGGGGCGAGTGGTGGACCTATCGCGAAACTCGGGTTCTCACCCCCACCCCAGCTTCAACGTGAAGACCCCGATTGGCCTAGTGGTCAAGGTGGGGGTTGCAGAACGAGACGCCCGTCAGTCGCGGACACAAGAGGGATCCCCTCTATCACACCGACGTCTCGCGACGCCGGGCTTCGAGCAGCTTCGTCTCCACAGCGACGGTCTTGATCAGCGCGCTTGGGACAGCGACCCCAATGCCGAGATTTCTGCGACGGTCCTAGGTAAGAGTTGTTACGCAGGGGGTGTGCGCCGCCAAGCTCGCTGCGAACAGCCCGGCGTTGCCTCCAGTGTTCCTATGCTCATGTCGCCTGCGCCGAGGTGAACGGACTCGACCGCCTTGGAAAACCGGTGCGGGCACGGGAGGGGGAGATCTTGAACTTCCATCTCACCAACGGCTCGAACGGCAGGGCCGAGGCGCAGAACCTGATCACAGGGAAGATCCGGATCGGCCATGGGTTTAGGACCTTCGCGAATTATGCCTATGATGTAGGTAGAGGATGACCTGTGCAGCAAGTTGTCAAATGGAACGCGCTAGATTCTGCGCGAATCAGTAGACCTTCGCCACGCCTGATCACATAGAGCCTGACCACCTTCGGGAAGCGGTCAACACGGTGCTGCTACCGAGGTTTCGTTCCGCTCCAAGCGAGCTGCCTCGCGCTGGGGATCAAATTGAGCATTGTGGCGGCTCTCTCCCTCCGTCAAGCAACCATCCTTCATTCATTGTGGAAGGCCTAATGGGGGATTTGAGAGGGGGATCGGCGAAACTGAAACACCCAGATACTGCGCGAGTTCGCCGAGGTCAATGAAAATTTCTCCGGCGTGTTCTGTGCAACTCGGCTGCACCTTGCAACCCGCAATTCGGAGGCAGAGGGGTTCCGTATTGATTTGGTGCAAACTATCGTTTATCGATCTACAGATCTGCGGAATCAGCACGCGCCGGACTACCTGGTGCTTGCCGACGATTTCTCCTGTTTGGTCCTCTTCTCCTGTTTGGTCCTCTCGGCAATCGTCCAGTTCAACATCGAGGATGACCGCTCTACCGGTTTCCGCTGGGCGCCATTGGGTAGATCCGGCCTTTGCATCGTGCCTTAGCGCGTAGAAGCCAGGGCTTCCTTTTCGTGCCCAGGCGTCAACTCCGAATTTGTCGGGTCCGAATTTGTCGGGTCCCGCTCCAAGTGAAGCGAAAATAAACCTCTCTCGTTCTTTCATGAGATATGAAATTTTCCATCCACGTTGCATTGACGAGTTCCTCGAAGCTTGCTTAAGCGCGATACGAATAATACCAAGAAAATGACGTATAAAATCCAATCAGCTGACGAAGATCTTAGCTCTCGAAAGAGTACCTTGCTTCGTCAGGACAGTACTAAGAGGTACTCCGCTGGGGTGAAGGATCGGGCCGAGACGATGATCCTCGAAAAGTACGCAGAATATCCCCGCAAGCGTTCTGGTGGTCGCCGCGTTACACCGCTCGGGGTCGGTGAATAGCGCCGCCGAGTCTCGTAGCCGAGACTCGGCCTAGGAAATCGCTCCGACGCCATGGGTCCCGGCTCCGCTGTGCTTGCGCGTGAAACGATGGGGCTCTCAGTGTCAATGACCCCTGGGATTTATCGCTTGGGGGATTCGATTCATGTCGAGCGGCCCGTGCGCTTCGACACCAATGGTGCTTGTGGGCACGTTGCTGGGTGTTCGTGGTTGATCAATCGTTCGAATTGCTCTGATCAGTGGTCGTCTCGAAAAGACCTCCAGATCTGTTTGCAAGCCTCGGAACACGAGCGTTGCTGTTACCTGGCCACCCGTTGGTGCTGGATCGGTGGCATTGGGTCCGTGATCGTTTGCGGTCGCTACCAGCGACGCTGATCGATGTCGGATGTGGAAATGGATAACGACCCATGGAGATCAGGTCATAGATCCCCGATGTCGAAGAGGGTCAAGTCCAGCGGAGTGGTGTATGACGACCACCTCGTCAACCGTGTGCTTTACATCAGCTGACGGCCTGTAGCTCCGCTGGCGCCTCCTTTCCCTCGGTGAGCGTGTCGCTCTCGATCACACGTA